>ERZ1370068.6740-contig-5704_pt1 | contig 274260 bp, 454 predicted proteins | sample MGYA00561227_ERZ1370068 | MGnify/ENA primary metagenome ERZ1370068 (study PRJEB38410, sample SAMEA6850437) | metagenome | study: Metagenomic assessment of the ecological functions of the soil: analysis of the soil microbiota associated with the...
GTTGTACTTCGTTCAATTTACGTGCTCCTCGGGTACACACCGCTGTACACTACCACAACTCCGGTCTCCATCTCTCGATCAACGGTGCGCAATTGGCCGACGCGCTGGGTTGCTGGTCCGGCGTTGGCCAACGCCGCTCTGGACTTCACGATCCTCGCCCACAGCATGGAAGGCGGTCTCGTGGCGCGCAGCGCGTATGCCACTATGGCGCCGCCGCTGGCCATGCGTGGCGGCATCTGCGCACGCTCGTGTTCTCCGGGACACCGCATCATGGCGCGCGCCGATGGAACAACGGCGGCAACTGGATCAGGCTGCTGCTCCGGGATCAGCCTATCGCGCGCCGCTCGCACGCGCTTCTCGGCGCTCCGCCAGCGCCAGCATCACCGACCTTCGCTTCTGGCAATCTCACCCACGAGGACTGGCAGGGGGCGCGATCGCTCGCGCGGGGCGACCGCCGGTGCTCATTCCGCTGCTTGAGCGATGCGCTGCTACGCCGTCACCCGCAACGACCACTTGAAGCATCCATCACTCGGGACGCAGTTGCCGGGCGATGACCTTGTTCGGTCGCAGGCGCGCTGGGCGAGGCTGACCGCGCCGCGCTCTCTGCACGTTCCGAAATCCCGGCAATGGGTCGCCCGCGGTCGCGGGCATCTCGATCTCTGGACGCACCGGAGGTCTACGGGCGCATTCGGCGTTAGCTGGGCAAAGCGCGCCACCAACGGCAGCAGCGCCGCGAGCACCAACGCAATTAACTCAGATCAGACTTCTCGATCTCGTAAATCATGATAGCCGTAAAGAACTCGCGGACGAAAGGCAGTCGGGTACAGGAGCGCGCTGACTTTTTCGACCAAAGCATGCCCGGAAAGATGGTGGCCAAGGCGTTTCACGATCCGCAAGTCATTTTGTTTGCAGAGACGTTCGAATTTGGCAATAGTCAAACAATTCCACCCGCCCATATCCCTGGTGCCAGTAAACACTTTGTTCTTCTTGTTTCCATGCTCGTCCAAATCCCAATAACGCGGCACGTAGTCGGGCATGTCAAAATTCTTTTGCATGCCACTCCGATAGTTTTGGAGAGAACAAGACATGCGCCCAAGGCAATGGCATATACGCCGTCAAATGATGCCCGTACGGGGTGGAAATAGGGTTGCCAGCAAACATAAATTCGCCCGCCTTTCTGCCAATATCCTCCGCCATTCCCCTGATGATCGCCTCGATGGACACAAGTGTGTTCGAGGACGTCGAAACAAAGTATCAGGTCGAATTTGCTATCCGGAAATGGAATTGCGTCGCTGCTACCGACTGTAAATGTCGGCGCCACGGGAAGCTTCTCGTCTTGAGCAAGCATTTTGCGGCACTAATGTCGCTTTCGGGTGAGATCGATACCGTCTATGCTCGCCACGCCTAAGGTTGCCATGTACGCATTCGGAAAGCTCGCCTCGGCCACAACCAAAATCAAGTACCCGTTTGTCACGCACGCTTTCTCTCTGAAATTTTGATCGAATTGCCGGGCTAGCTCACCTTGGCGCCAATGCTTGTAAGCGGCTCGGTTGAATGTCGCTGGATTGGCGCCCGCGACGCTCTGAATGGTCAAACGGCTGGCTCAACATGTTCGTTGAATGTCTTTATCGCGCCGGGTGACTAGATATTTTGCAGCACGAAAACATTTTCTCACCAAGATGCATTTGACCTCCTCAACTCGACTTGTGATGGTATTCGGAGCGGCTGATGACACCAAATGCGGCGGGAACCTCGTGGATTCGCGCCGTAGACAAAAATTCGACCCAGGGCCGGAAGATTCGAGCAAGGGGGTCCGATACAACTTCAGGATTACCTGGGCGCGCCAGCCGCTTCACGCTCCCCATGCCGTGCAGTCCACGGTTTGCGCGCGCATGAGCTTGGGGAAATGGTTCCCACCCCCACCCATCGTGTACGCGTGTGGATTTCGAGCGGGTATGGCCGGTTGGGCACCGGAACAAGACAGCCGGCCTGCTCCAGGACCCAGCAACCGGGCCATCTCGCGAATGCAAAATCCCCTGGGTTCCATGTCCACGACGTATTCCAGCACCGAGGAACACAGGCAGAGAGATCAGGCCGCGCGCATCCTGATAGGGCAGCGGCTGCCGGGAGCGCGAGGAGCGGTGGAGTAACGTGCGGCGAGGGGCGACATCGTGCAGAGCCAGTGCGCGTTGCCCGGCGTTCGCAGACTTCTCGCGGATTAGATGTCGATACCGACACAGGTGACGTCGGGATAGGCCAGCGCGGGGGCGGCGGTCGACCGGCACCCCGGGGACACGCGGCCGAGATCCAGGACGCGCGCATCGGATCCCATGTAGCGGCGCGACCCGTGGGACCAGATGCACCAAATGATGGTCGACGATCCACCAGCAAATGTTCGCGTTCCGAGCGCTGCGGGAGAGACGTTTTTCGCAGAGCGCCACGGATCGAGTGTCGCGCACCAGTGTTGCACGAACTGGGCGTAGCGTTCCTCCGGAATCGGCAATCGTCTTGCGCTGTTTTGCCCGGCGCGTTTGCGAGGCGATGCTGCGAAAGGACCGTCCGCTATCGCTTCGACGAAACTGCTCGTCGGCGAGTCGCTCGCGACGAACCAGCGTGGTGGACTAGAGCATGCATGGGGACGATCTGCCATCCCGCGCGCGCGCTCATACGGATCGCGTGAAGCGGAACATTGCGCTGGACGCAGCGATAAAGCACGCCCTGGCGCTGGCAGCGCCACGCAGCCAGGCAGGCGGCCCTTAGCCGCTGGGACCGGAATTAATCACGGCCGGTGCGATCTGGCTGAAGAGTACCCGGCGGCGGTTTCCAGATCGCCGAGCGCCGGTCAGACAGTCGAGCGGGCGCGCACGCCGTCGGCTGGCCATGTCCGCGCCCTTGCGGCCTTGCAGTCACTTCGCCGCGCGAGAGCACCGACATAGCGATCCGCGAGCGAGCGCGCAAAGTCGTAGTATTGCTCGACCAGCAGGATCGCCATCTCGCCTTCGGCGGCGAGTCGCCGGATGGCGCGCTCGATGTCCTTGATGATCGACGGCTGGATGCCCTCGGTCGGCTCGTCGAGCACGAGGAGCTTCGGTTCCATCGCGAGCGCGCGGCCGATCGCGAGCTGCTGCTGCTGTCCGCCCGAAAGGTCGCCGCCGCGCCGGCCCAGCATTTCGGCCAGCACCGGGAACATCTCGAAGATGCGCGGCGGAATGTCGGCGCCGGGCGGCCTGGTCGCGAGGCCGAGCTGCAGGTTTTCCTCCACGGTGAGCCGCGGAAAGATCTCGCGGCCCTGCGGCACGTATCCCAGCCCGAGCCGCGCGCGCGCGTGCGGCGGCAGCCGGGTGACGTCCGCGCCGTCGAAGCCGATGGCGCCCGAGCGCGCCGGCAGCAGCCCGGCGATGCATTTGAGCAGCGTCGTCTTGCCCACGCCGTTGCGGCCGAGGATGGCGGTGACGGCGCCCGACGGCGCTTCGAACGCGACGTTGCGCAGCGTATGGCTGCCGCCGTAATACTGGTTGAGCGCGTTGACGGTGAGCATGACTCAGCGCCCCGAGATAGACCTCGATGACGCGAGGATCGGCCTGCACGACGTCCATCGGTCCTTCGGCGAGCACGCTGCCCTCGTGCAGCACCGTCACCTTGCGCGCGATCCGGGCGATGAAAGTCCATGTCGTGCTCGACCACGACCACGCGAGTGCCGGCCGGCGAGCGAGAGGCAGAGCTCGGCGGTGCGCATCGTTTCCTCGTCGGTCATGCCGGCGACCGGCTCGTCCAGCAGCAGCAGTCGCGGCTCCTGCATCAGCAGCATCCCGATCTCGAGCCACTGCTTCTGGCCGTGCGACAGCAATCCGGCCGGTCGATCGGCCTCCGCGGCGAGCTGGATCAGGCTCGAGCGTCTCGGCGATCCGGTCGAGGTCGCCGCGCGCGAGCCGCGCGCGGATCGTCGTGCGCACGCGCTTGTCGGCCTTCATCGCGAGCTCGAGATTCTCGAAGACCGAATGCCGCTCGAACACCGTCGGCTTCTGGAACTTGCGGCCGATGCCGGCGTGAGCGATCTCGGCTTCGGTCAACTGCGTCGAGATCGATCGTCTGCCCGAAGAATGCGGTGCCGGCGTCCGGGCCGCGTCTTGCCGGTGATCACGTCCATCATCGTCGTCTTGCCGGCGCCGTTCGGGCCGATGATGCAGCGCAGTTCGCCGTCCTCGATCGTGAGCGAGAGGTCGTTCAAGCGCCTTGAAGCCGTCGAAGCTGACCGTGATCCCGTCGAGATAAAGGATCGGGACCGTGCGTCGTGTCGACGCCTTCGCCGGCGATCCGCATGCCCGCCTGCGCGAGCCCGGCCGAGCCGCTGTCGACGGTGTGCGGTATCGCTCGTGTGCCACGCTTGCGGCTCACCGCTGCGCTGCCCCGGCATGCATTGCGCGCCTGCGCGCCGCATCGCACGGCGCCGCAGCGAAGGCCGATCACGCCTTGCGGCAGGAACAGCGTGACCAGGATGAACAGCAGGCCGAGGAAGAACAGCCAGTATTCCGGCAACGCGCTTGCGTGAACCAGCTCTTGGCGCCGTTGACGACGAACGCGCCGACGATCGGGCCCGATCGAGCGTGCCGCGGCCGCCCACCGCGGCCCAGATCGCGATCTCGATCGAGTTGGCGGGCGACATCTCGCTCGGATTGATGATGCCGACCTGCGGCACGTACAGCGCCCCGGCGATCCCGCACAGGATCGCGGAGAGCGTCCAGACGAAGAGCTTGTAGTGGAGCGGACTGTAGCCGCAGAACATCACGCGGCTTTCGGCGTCGCGTATCGCCGTCAGCACCCGGCCGAGCTTCGAGGTCACGATGCAACGGGCGAGCAGCAGCGCGCCGAGCAGCGCGACGCCGGTGGCCGCGAACAGCGCCATGCGCGTTCCCGGCGCGGCGATGGGATAACCCAGGATCCGCTTGAAATCGGTGAAGCCGTTGTTGCCGCCGAAGCCGGTGTCGTTGCGGAAGAACAGCAGCATGAACGCGTAGGTCAGCGCCTGCGTGATGATCGAGAAGTAGACGCCCTTGATCCGCGACCGGAACGCGAAGTAGCCGAACACGAACGCCAGCACGCCGCGGCACGAGCACGACGAGCAGCGCCGCGAACCAGAAGTGGTCGGTGAAGCTCCAGTACCAGGGATAGGCCTTCCAGTCGAGGAACACCATGAAGTCGGGCAGGTCGCTGTGGTAGACGCCCTCGCGGCCGATCGAGCGCATCAGGTACATCCCCATCGCGTAGCCGCCGAGCGCGAAGAAGAGCCCGTGTCCCAGCGACAGGATGCCCGCGTAACCCCAGATCAGGTCCATCGCCAGCGCGACGATCGCGTAGCACATGATCTTGCCGACGAGCGTCACGAAGTAGTCGGACAGGTGGAACGGATGGCCCGCCGGCAGCAGCAGGTTGAGCGACGGCACGAGCACGAGACAGCGCATACGCGACGACGGTGAACGTCGCCCAGCCGCCGCGCGTCAGCAGCGGTCGCCGCGGCGCGATCAGCGAGCGCGTGAACTGCGCGGCAACGCTGCGGCGGCAGCGCTGCGTTCATCGTGCGGGCCGATGACACCGGGGTTTCATACATCAGCCATCCTGCCCTTGAGCGCGAACAGGCCTTGCGGGCGCTTCTGGATGAAGACGATGATGAACACGAGCAGCGCGATCTTCGCGAGCACGGCCCCGACCAGGCCTCGAGGAACTTGTTGGCGATGCCGAGGCCCATCGCCGCGTACACGGTGCCGGCGAGCTGCCCGACGCCGCCGAGCACGACGACCATGAACGAGTCGACGATGTAGCTCTGCCCGAGATCCGGCCCTACGTTGCCGATCTGCGACAGCGCGCAGCCGGCGAGGCCCGCGATGCCCGAACCCAGGCCGAACGCATAGGTGTCGACGCGGCCGGTCGGAACTGCCGAGCGCACTCGGCCATCGACCGGTTCTGCGTCACGCCGCGCACGAAGAGGCCGAGCCGCGTTCGCGTGAGCAGCAAGGGCGATGAGCATGACCACCGCCGCCGCGAAGCCGATGATGACGATGCGGCTGTACGGCAGCACCAGGTTGGAAAAGAGCTCGACGCCGCCCGACATCCACGCCGGGATTCTCGACCTGCACGTTCTGCGCGCCGAAGATCGTGCGCACGGCCTGGATCAGGATGAGGCTGATGCCCCACGTGGCGAGCAGCGTCTCGAGCGGCCGGCCGTAGCAGGAACCGGATCACGCGTGCGCTCCAGCACCATGCCGGTCAGCCGCCGACGCGATGAACGCCGACGGGCACGCGCCGCGACAGGTAGAAGTCGAACGCGCCGGGAAGCGTAAGCGCGAAACAGATTCTGCACGACGTAGGTCGCATAGGCGCCGATCATGATGAGCTCGCCGTGCGCCATGTTGATGACGCCCATCAGGCCGTAGGTGATCGCGAGACCGAGCGCGGCCAGGAGCAGGATGCTGCCGAGGCTCACCCCGCTGAAGACGCGGCCGACCATCTCGCCCGTCGTGAGCCGGCTCTCGATGGCGCGCAACGACAGCTCGGCCTCGGCGCGCACATCGCTGTCGGGCTCGGCGAAGTCGGCGCCCTTCTTCTCGAGCAGCGGAAGCAGCAGCGTCTTGGTGTTGGGATCGCGGGACTCCGCCAGCGCGCGTATCGCGCCCAGGCGTGTCGGCTTGTCGCTGCTCGCGAGCTGCACCGTCGCCTGGGTGAGCGTCAGCTCGAGCGGTGACGATCCGCCGGTCCAGGCGGTCGGCCATCTGATGATAGCCGAGAGCTGTTCGCGCGCGGCGGGCGACTCCGGGGTGACGCAACGCGGAGTTGCGCCGAAGCCCGCAAGCTTGCGAGCGGGTTACGAAGACCGTGAGCCACCGCTGCCGCCATCTCTCCCAGTGAAGCGAGCTTTTCGCAGTTGAATCAGCGCTCCGTTAAAGCTCAGAACCATCTCCGCCAGATTTCCGCAGATTCTCCGTCATCGGCGAAGGAACGGGCCAGGTTCCCGATCTCGTCGCTGGCTTGGGTGCGGATCGGGTGGTCGAGGTCGCCGCCGCCTACCACTGCCATTGCGTTACTCAGAACCGTTATAGGCCGGACCAGGCCGCGGGCGATGAGCCACGAGATGAGCAGCCCGCCCGCGAGTGCCAGTCCCGTGATCGCGAGCAGCACACGACGTTCATTGTCTACAATCTCCTCCACCGCGCGAATGCGCGCCTCGGACGCTGAACTCACCGCGCGCGGCGATAGATCTCCCGATTGAGCGTGGTGAGCGCCGGTTGGAGGCGCCGCCGGCTGGAGTTGTGCAGTCCGGTAGGCCAGCCCGTGATGGCCGGTGTCGTAGAGACGGAAGACGCTGTCTCCACCGCCTGGATCTGGATCTGAATCGCCTGGACACTCTTCGCGAGCTCCATCTCGTCCGGTTTGAGCTCGCCCTGCCAGCGGTCGTACCAGTAATCCACTACCTCGCCCGCCAGGCGGAACTCGTTCCGCGCGGAGCTGCATCCATGCCCGTGAGGTAACGCCAGACCGATTCGGTCTGGTTGGAACATGGCGGTTTCCCAGCTCGGCATAGGTCGATTGCGACCGAGGCCGGCGCCGAAAGTGCTTCAGGCGCGCCGTTCCTCGGCGTTGGCTGAGATCCGCCTCCAGGCCGATGAGCAGCACTGGAAGGATCATGAGCGAAGTACCGAGGAGCAGCTTGCGCTGAAAGGTCACAGTGGCGGGATCACGGTTGGGGCCGCCAAGCTACGGGGCGTAGCCAGACTGGCAAACAGTCAAGCCATCCGCCGGCCTCTGCTGAAGGCCATCGAGCGAGGCGCTGGAGATGCTCGGCTCTGGTCCGGGGATTCAACGATCGTCACCCGAAGCACTCGGCGACGCGTTGAGGACGGTCGTGGTAATCCATCCACGCCCGATCGATTGAAGCGCTCGCGCAGCTCGCTTGTTGAGCAGGTCAAGCGACGCATCATCGGAGCGGCCGTCACCCACGAAACGGAAGCAGAGGATGTTGCTCTCGGGAGCGTGAATGGTCTCGAAGGAAGGATGCCGTCCGATGAGGCCGTACAGGTCGGCGGTCAGGTCACACAGCCGATCGTACAGCTCTCAATCCCGTCAGCTCCGTAGCGGAGCAGGGCGACCCGAGCGCCTTGAGGGCATCGGCACGCCGGGAGCAGGCAAAGCTCCGGACACCCTGATCGGGTACCGGTTGGTTCTCCGCCCCGTGGAACAGGGTAGGGAGCCCGCTGCAGGAACGCCTGATCGAGGTCCCTCTCGTCCCGCACTACCAGCATCCTGCCGAGGCAGCGGCAGCATCATCTTAGTGAGGATCCCACGCAATCGAGCGGGCCCGCTCGGATGCCCTTCATGCGATGGCGGTGCCGGCTGAGAGAAGCGCGGACGCCCCGTGTGCACCGTCAACGTGGAGCCAGATGCCACGGGCTTCACAAACTTGCCCGATCGATTCCAGGTCGTCGAACGATCCCGTGGGAGTAGAACCGGCGGTGGCTAGCGACCGCCATGATCTGGCGGCCCTTCCTCGCCAGGTCTTCGAGCGCCCTGTTCAAGGCCGCTGCATCCATGCGAAAGTCACGGTTGGGCACTACGACACCGGCCCGGAAGTCCGATACCAAGCTCACCGATCGCCCGAGTAACCGCGTAGTGAGCGTTCTCCCGTAGACGACGGCGGGTGCGGCGCTCCCGATGCCATTCTCCCACGCGTCCGGCAACAGCGCCTGGCTCGCGCGGCAAGGAGCGCCGTGAACGTTGCCTCGGTGCCCCCGGAGGTGAACGTGCCTCCCGCCTCCGCCCCATACCCAGCCAGCTCGGCCATCCAGCGGATCAACTGACGCTCGATCGCGGTGATTGCCGGCGACATCTCGGCCACCGCGAGCGAATTGTTGATCGCTCCGGTGAGGGACTCGGTCCAGATGGCCGCGGGCAGCGGGGCCGATACCTGGTGGCCGAGGTACATCGGATGGGTGAGGCGGATTGCAGTGAGGAAGAACATCGCGCTCGAGATGCGCTACCACCTCATCCAGTGGACGCCCACGTCGAGGCATGGGACCAGCGAACCGTTGAGCCAGCTCAACCTGGCGTGAGTCGCGGTCGAGACCGGTCCCTTCCCCGCGGCGGGTGACTTCAGGGTATCGGCCGACCAACTCCAGCAGCAAGGTTCCGGCTGCTGGTGTCGCGTCGGATTCGAAGTCGTCGAGGATGTCGGGCAAGGGCGAGAAGCGGGAACAGGGAACAGGGACGGGGAACAGGAACAGGGAACAGGGTGTGGAATTTAAGCCACTCGAGTCTCCCTTCCCATCACCGTTGTTGTCCGGGCGGCGGGGTTTCTCCTGTTCCCCGTTCCCGCTGTTAGTGAGCTGCTGGCCCTGCCCTGAGTGCGTCCGGTCCGGAAGAGCAGCAGAAGCGGCAGCGCAGCCACGAAGGTGATTCCGATGATCAGGAACACCTTCTCGAAGGCGATCATGCCGGCCTGGGCGTCGAGGTGGAGATTGAGCAGGCGATACGCTCGACTGGGCTTCCTGGAAGCTCCCACCCAGTTGCTGCATCCGGGCAACTGTCGATTGCAGCCAGGCGGCCGTGGAAGGCTCCGTCGGTGTCAGGTGTGCGCGCAACCCTTCGCGACTCTGCTCAGTGAATCGGGTCAACAAGGTCGCCGCCACCGCGATCCCAAAGCTGCCGCCCAATTGGCGAGAGAGGTTGAAGAGGCCCGTCCCCTGAGCGAGCTGTCGGGGACGCAGGTCGGCGACGGCAACCTGGGTCAGCGGGACGAAGATGAGGCCGAGGCCCACGCCACGCAGGATCATGGGTAGCAGGAGATCATGCATCCCGATTTCGAGCGTGAAGTGGTAATGGAGCCACATCGCCCAGAAGAAGAGTCCTACCCCCGTCACGATCAGATACCGGGCATCCACCTTCCCCGTGATTCGCCCTGTGATGGCCATGGTGATCGCACTTGCAATGGCACCGGGCAGGATCACTTTCCCGGTATCCCATGCGGTATATCCCCTCAGCGTCTGGAGGAATACCGGCAAGGCGAAGACGCTCGCGTACAGGGCGAACCCGAGAATCAGCCCGAATACCACCCCGGCCGCGAGCTGCCGATTGCGCAGAATCCGCAGGTCCACCACCGGATGTTCGGTGGTGAGCTCGTGCCAGGTGAACCAGATCAGGAAATCGTGGCGAGAAGGGTTTCGATCCGGATCTCATCTCGATCTCGAACCAACCCCTGGCCTCTCCGCGCTCGAGCAGCACCTGCAGACAGCCGATGCCGATGATCAGCAGCGCCAGGCCAAGCCAGTCTACGTGATCGACCCGCTCGTTGACGTGCTCCGGCTCCGGCACAAATCGCCAGGTCATCATCGCCGCCAGGATGCCGAGCGGGATGTTGATGTAGAAGATCCAGGGCCAGGAGTAGTTGTCGGTGATCCATCCGCCCAGAGTTGGTCCCAGCGTCGGGCCTACCATCACGCCCATACCGAAGATGGCCATGGCCTTTCCCCGTTCCCTCAACGGGAAGACGTCGAACAGAATGGCCTGAGCCGTGGAGATAGAGCGCGCCACCGCCGATGCCCTGAACTACCCGGGCGGCAATCAGCTCTTCAAGCGTGTGCGCGTTGCCGGCGAGGAATGACGCGATGGTAAAGAGGATGATCGAGCCGGTGTAATAGTTCCGGCGGCCGAAGCGGTCCGACAACCAACTGGTCAGCGGAAGAATGATGACGTTGGCTACGATGTAGCCGGTACTGACCCAGGCGATCTCGTCCAGCGTCGCGCCAAGGTTCCCCATCATGTGGGGAATCGCCACGTTCACGATGCTGGTGTCCACCAGCTCGAGAACGCTCGCCGACACCACCGCAAAGGCAATGAGGTAGCGGGCGCTGTAAACCTCTTCCCGTGAGAGCCGGGCCTGCCGGGCGGGAAGTGCAAACGTGGCCATCGGTCCTTACTTGGTCTGGATCGTGGCGTCGACCGACATGCCCGGGCGAAGTGGATGCTCGGCATCTGCACCGGAATCCACCGCAATCCGCACCGGGACCCGCTGCACCACCTTGGTGAAGTTCCCCGTAGCGTTGTCGGGCGGCAGTAGAGAGAACCGGGCGCCGGTCGCCGGACTCAGACTTTCGACGTGACCGTAGAACGTGCGGCCGGGATAGGCGTCAACCGTGAAAGGTGGCCTTGTCGCCGGGATTCACATCGCGAACCTGCGTCTCCTTGAGGTTCGCTGTGACCCACATGTCGTTTTCCGGAATCAACTGCATCAATCCCTGGCCAACACTGACGAGAGCGCCGGGCTCCACGCTCCTCTTGGCCACGACCCCGCCATGGGGGCTGTGATGACGGTATAGCTCCGCTGGAGCTGCGCGTTGTCGAGCGCTGCCTGAGCACTCTCCAGCCGGGCGGTCGCCCCGGTCACCGCTGCGCCATACGCCGAGACCTGGCTCTGCGCTGCGGAGGCCTGCTTCTGTGCGGCGGAGAGATTGGCCTTGGCGGCATCAGCCGCAGCCTCGGATTCATCCAGCTGTTGCGCCGGTACGATGCGTTCATTGGCCAGCACTCTCATCCGTTCCAGGTCCGCTGCGGCTTTCCGGGCGGCGGCCTCGGCGGAAGCGATGTTGGCCTGCGCGCTCGAGGCCTGAGCCTCGCTCCAGGCCAGCTGGGCCTGGGCTTGCCCGCCACGGGTGTGGCTTCCCGCTGCCGCCAGCGCGCTCGCCAGGTCCGCCCTGGCCTGAGCTTCCTTCACCCGCAGGTCCCGATCGTCCAGCACAACAAGGGTGTCGCCTCGGCTTCACCCGCTGGTTGTCGTCCACCCGAACCTGAGCGACGAAGGCCTGAACCCGGGGCGAGATGACCGTGATGTGGCCATCAACCTGGGCATTGTCTGTCGTCTCGTGCACCTGGGAGAAGCGCCACTTGGTGAAGGCGAATGCTCCCAGGACGCAGCGCGGCGGTTGTCACGACTATGATCGGCAGCACCCGCCGTTTTCCGGACGGGGACTGAGGTCTCGAGAGTCGATTCTACTGCGTGCGTTGCCATAGAAAGCTTCCTATTCGATTCCATTACTGGAGTTGATCCACGACACCCAGCGCCCGATAGGTCCTCACCCGGGCGGTTGCATATCCAACGCGAGCCTGGATCAACGCGTTTCGGGCGGTGAAGAGCGCGCCCTGGGCGTTGGTCGTCTCGATACTGCCTGCCACACCTGCGTCAAAGCGCTGCTGGGCCTGCGCCAGTTCCTGCTCGGAGAGGCGCACCCGGTCGGCTGGCCAGGGTCACCTGCTGCTCGGCTGAGGTGAGATCCAGAAGGGCCTGGCGGGTTTCGGTCTCCACCTCCAGGCGGAGGTCACTTTCCCGCAGCTTCTGCGCGTCCACCCGCGCCTGCGCTTCCTGTTGCCGGGCCGGCCGTTTGAAGCCATCGAGCAAGGGGAGGCTGATGCCGAGCTGCACCACGTAGGTGTTGTCGAGGGTGCTGAATTCCTTCCCGCTCTCGAACAGGGCTCCACTGGCGACGAGACTGGGGATGTATTCCTGTCCAATCGCGCGATGCGAGGTTTCTACCGACTTGGTTCTCTGCTGCTCGGCCAGCAGGTCGGGCCGGTGCGCCAGCGCGAAGGCGACGGCCTCGTCGCTATCCTTCGGCACGGTCAGCGTGGCCGGCCCGAGCGAGTCCGACAAAACAATCGGCTGCGACGGAGGCAGCTCGAGCGCCCGGGCCAGATCCAGCCGAGACCGGTCGCGCTCGTTGCGCGCCACCTCGAGCTGGGTCCGGACCGTGGCGAAGTTCACCTCGCTGCGGGTCTGGTCGATGATCGGACTCACGCCTGCCGCGGTCAGTTTCTTCGCCTGGTCCAGCAGCTCTGCCGCGATACTGCTGTCGGCCAACCGGGCCGTGACGGCTTCTTCGGCGCTCAAGACCTGCAGGTATGCGAGGCCTGCCTCAGCTGCGGAGAGGTCACCAACCGCTCGCGCATCGTAGCCGCTGGCCAAGGCTGAATCCTTGGCCGCGCGGAGCCGCGAAATCGAGCTCATGTTGAAAATCGTCTGGGAGCCCTGGATGTTGAAATTGACCACATTGAAGTCGGGGCCGACCCCGATGATTCCGGGGAATCGAACTCTTCGAAGTTGATCGTCTTTCGCGCGATAGAACCGTTCAGCGTGACGGTGGGCAGGAGATCTGCCCGCCGCTGCCCGGCCCGGGCATCCGCCACCTGGACGTTGTAACGGGCCAGGGCCGCGTTGATGCCGCGCTCCCGCCCGAGGGCAATGGCTTGAGCCAGGGTGAGCGGCCCGGGGCTGACCTGCGCCGCGGCGCTCTGAGTGAGGGCCAGAGCAGCGAGAATCACCAATGAGGTCCGGGTCATACACTTTCCTTCAACTCTGAAGCGGGCTGCTGCAGGACCCCGTTCAGGAACAAGTCGATGATCCCCGACTGGAGCTCATCGTGGGACATGGGATGGATATCGTAGGCGCGGAAGTGGTGCTGTGACTGCGCCAATTGGGCGCAGAGTGTTTGCAGTGCCCGGGCGGCAAACCCCGGATTAACCGGCCGGAACTCGCCCCGCTCGATCCCCAACTCGATGATGGACTGGATCAGGCTCCGCATCCGCAGGATGACTTCCTGGAAGAAGAAGCGGGCCAGCTCGGGGAAGTTGGTCAGCTCGAGCTGTACGACACGGACCAGCCGGAGATTGGCGGGCTCATTCATCTTGGCCCAGTAACGCCGGATGAACTGTTCGAGCAGATCTCTCGTCGAGCCCTCGAAGGTGCGGACAAATTCCTCTTCTTGAGCGACGCTGGCGCTCACGCAGGCCCGCGCCATCTCGCGGAAGAGATCTTCCTTCGACTTGAAGTAGAGATACAGCGTTCCCTTGCTCACCCCGGCCCGTCGCGCCACCTCTTCGAGGCGAGTGCGGGCGAATCCCTGCTCTCCGAACACGTGCAGCGCAGCCTCGAGGATTTCTTCGGGGCGCGACTCGGGCCGGCGTTGCCAACGGGGCACGCGATCTTCGGCAGTTGAGCTCGACATGTGGCCTGTCTCCTAAATAACTGACCAGTAAGTAACATATTTGCGACACGTAGATTGTCAACTGGAAAGGACTTGGGACCCGCGGCCTCCCTTGTTCCTGATGGGCGACCTTCCTACCTTACGTTCATTCGTCACCGGAGGCACCCCCGATGGACGATCGGTTTTTCAGCTCCGACGACTACGACGAACACGCCCACCAGTTGTACAACGACGGCCGCTACGACGACGCTGTCGACCTTCTCCGAGAAGGCACCGCACTCTATCCCAACTCCGTGGAACTCCACGTCGGGATGGCTTACGCGTTTCTCGCCCGTGAAGAGATCGCGTGGGCGCGGCGCAGTTTCGAGACCGCTCTGGCGCTCGATTCGGACCATGAAGACGCGCTGGCGGGATACGGAGAGGTGCTGCTCAAGCTGGGGGATCGTCACGGAGCACTGACGGCGTTCGAGCAGATCCTGGTGCTGGGCTTTCGGGATGATCACGAGCTGATGCTGCAGATCGGCCGTGCGCTGTTCCGAGAGGAATTCTCGCCGCAGCGCAGCGGTTCTTCGAGTTCGCCGTGAATGCTCAACCCGACTGCGCCGAGGCCTCGGCCTGCGTTGGGTACGCAGCGCACCGGTTGAACGACGAGAGCGGCGCTCTCTACTGGCTGCGCCGGGCGCTGCAGATCGATCCGCATTACAGCGAGGCGCGGATCTATCTCGCGAACATGCTCTACGATCGTGGTGAAACCGATGCGGCTCTCCATCACCTGCATCAAACCGTCCCCGAGGATCACTACGACGAGCTGGGCATCTGGCGATTGATCGAGCTCAAGAAGGCGCTCTACCACCTGCCGGATGATGATCCCGAGCTGCGCCCCTGGTTTACCCGGCTTGGTGAGGTTGCGGGCGAACCGGACACCTTGGACCTGTTGCTGGCCGAAGTCGAGGCGACCCAGCCCGACGGCACTCTGCGTGACCCCACCCAGCTCGAGCTCTTCGGGACTCTGCTCACCGAATTGCACGCGATGCAGAAACGGCCCACCGGTGGCGGGCCTCACGCGGTAACGACTCTTACCGGCCGGACCTTCCGCGGCTCGTGGGAGGAGATTCTGCAACAGATGAAGGCGGCGGACCGGGAATGGGCCCACGCCACGATGATGGAGTTCATGGTTGATCTGGCCCGGCGTGGAGTGGCGGAGACCGGGGTCATCATCCCGACCACCGATCCCGAAGCGTTCATCCTCGGTAGCGTGGAGGCGGGGGTTCTTCGGCTGGTCTGAGCGCAACCTTTCTCAACGGCCGGCTGCTCCGGCTGTGGTAGCGCCGCACCCTCGTGCGGCGCTACCATTTTCAGGATGGCCATCTCTCATCTCTCTCTCACCGGATGGACGCAGGGAGTACGCCGCGAGGTACTCCCCAACGGGCTGACCCTGCTCGTCCTGCCCGAACGTTCCGCGCGCGTCGCCGCGGTCGTCACTCACGTCAAGGCCGGATTCTTCGACGAGCCGGATCGGTGGGTCGGCATCTCCCATGTGCTGGAGCACATGTTCTTCAAGGGGACGCCCCGCCGGAGAGTTGGCGAAATCGCTAAAGAGACCAAGGCCGCCGGCGGGTACCTGAACGCCTCGACCACCTACGATCACACCTCCTATGTCGTCGCCTTGCCGGCCTCGAGTCTCCCGGCCGCGATCGACATTCAATCCGATGCGCTGCAGCACTCACTCATCGATCCCGACGAGTTGCGCCGGGAGCTTGGCGTAGTCATTCAGGAGGCCCGTAGAAAGCTCGACACTCCAGCCGCGCTCACCGCGGAAATCCTGCATGAAACGATGTACGACCGGCACCGAATGCGGCGCTGGCGTATTGGGCGGGAGGAAGATCTCGCGAAGTTCACCCAGGAGGACGTGCTGGGGTACTACAAGTCCCGCTACGTGCCGTCACGAACCATTGTCGGGATTGTGGGTGACGTGGATCCTGAAGCCGCTCTGGATCTGGCTCGCGCCGCTTATGGAGACTGGGCACCGGCTCCTGGCGCCGTGGACCTCTCCCCATCCGAGCCGGAGCGCCGCGACATTCGGGGACGGACTCTGCGTGCCGATGTGACCCTGAGTGAGCTGGCGATCGGATGGCAGGGTGTTCCCGCGCTGGATCGCGACGCGGTGGCCCTCGATCTGGCTGCCGCGATTCTCGGTGCGGGAAGAGGAAGCTGGTTGTACCAGAGCCTGCGCGAGGCCGGGATCGCGACCTCGGTGGGCGCGCACCACTACTCCCCGACCGAGATCGGCGTCTTCAGCGTGGGCGCGGAGTTCGAGCCGGGCCGAATGGAGGCCGTACTCGACGCGACGGCCGCTGCGGTTAATCGGCTGAGCACCCACGGTGCGCCCCACGCGGATCTGGAGCGGGCCCGCGCGCTTCTCCTTACCCGGTGGGCTCGCCGAATGGAGTCCATGGTGGGTCGAGCAGCCGCACTCGCGGGAGCCGAAGCGCTCGAGGACATCTCGCTGTTGGATCGGGAGTTTGAGGAGCTCGCCACGATCGGTGGTGACCGGGTCCGAGAGGCGGCCGCGAGAGTCTTGCTGCCGGATCGGCTGGCCGCGGTGGTTTGCCACCCTCGTGACCGGGGGATGATCTGACGCCTGGCATCCTCACCACCGCGTTCTCCCGACGCGGAGCCAGCAGCGCGCGCGAGCTGTCATCCGCACTTGCGCCACCCCGAGCTGCACGAAAGAGCTCGAGCCGCGAGGAAGCTGGCGTGCTGCATGCGGCGCTCCCCGCATGGGACCTGCTGATCAAACGCAAACCGGGGGTGCCGACCGTCTCACTCGGACTCTACGTCCCACGCCTGCACTTCGAGGATGCAAGCCAGGCGGGACTCGGCGCCCTGACTATCCGCAGTGCGATTCGTGGAGCAGGGGAGCTCGACGCGGCCGCCCTGGCCTTCGCCTTCGAGCGGCTAGGAGGCTCGCTCGGGTCGAGCGTCACCTACGATTGGTGCGGTTTTGGTACGACGGTGCTGGCGCCGAATCTGGCGGAAGCGGCAGGACTCCTGAGATCTGTCTTCCGCGAGCCGCGATTCGTCGAAGAGCAAGTGCGGGCGGAGCAGAGACTGCTCGCCGAGGAAGCGGCTCAGGTAACAGACGACATGTTCCGCTATCCCTTCCAGCTCGCCTTTGGCGCGGCGTACGGCGATCGCGGTTATGGAGTTCCCGCCATCGGATTGCCGGACAGCGTCGAGACTCTCACTCCGGAGGATGTGCGAAACTGGCACCGGACCCGCCTCGATCCGGCGCGCGGTGTGGTCGTGGCTGTCGGCGACCTGACTCCGGAGCAGGCGCGGGATGCTCTCGCCGGCGTGTTCGGCGAGGACGCAGCCAGGGCTGCTGCTCGAGCGCCGGAGGATCTCCAGTGGGTCCTCGATGGTGAGCCGGTCGAGCGAGTGGTCAACCGGAGCAAGGCCCAGACGGCAATGGCGATGGCGTTCCCAGGACCCTCCCGCAAGAGTTCTCAGAGATTGGCCGCTGAGATATGGGCCGCGATTGCGAGCGGGCTCGGTGGCAGATTGTTCGAGACGCTGCGCGACAAGCGATCGCTGGCCTACACCGTCGTGGCGTCTTCCTGGCAGAAGGGGCGGGGCGGTGCCTTGGTCACCTACATCGCAACCGCGCCGGAGCGAGAGGAGGAGGCTCGGTCGGCCATGCTGGAAGAACTGTCGCGCTTCGCTGCGGACGGGGTGACCGCAGACGAGCTGAACCGGGCCAGAAACTATCTGGCGGGCCAGGTTGACGTAGAACGGCAGTCGGCTTCGGCTTTGGCTTCAGAGATCGTCGAGGCCTGGCTCACTGGCAATGGCTTGTCCGACCTGGAAGGAACAGCGGACCGCTATCGGGCCGTGACCGCCGAGCAAGTACTCGCCGTCGCGGGGCAATTCCCCAGCGGGGTACGCGCCGAGGGCATCGTGCGAGGTGTGGGCGGAGGTCGCTAGCGTCGCGCTTTTCGAGCGGCCAGCTCGTGAGCCACCCGGGGCCGGAAAATGCTCATCAGGCGTTGCCCCATTTCGGTGTGCACGGCTGCCCACTCGGTGTGCTGGAAGGACCGCGGCGAAGTAGCGGCGCGGATCTCGGCGAGATAAGGCTCTATCCGCGCGAAGTTCGTGAGACCTTCGGCGTTGTTGTCGATCAGGAAGTCGGGATGGATCACGCCGTGGTGGGCCATCCCGTAGACCATCTCCCAGTAGGTTGATACCTGGCGGTACGCAGTATTGAGCGGGTGGTCGCCGCGAGTGATCGCAATCGCCTCCTCGGCGTTGCCCGGCCAGAATTCGGCCCGGAGTTTCGCGCGCGACTCCCGCAGCACGGCTTCCATCCGCAGATCGTAGATCTTCAGAATCAGATCGGCATCGTGATGATCGGGGCTTTCCTTGAGCATCAGTGGTGTCCTTCAGCGTTGAGCCGCTTTGCCAGGGCATCGGTGGCTCGGGACGCTGCGTTCGGCGTCGCAGCAACGATGTCCACGAGGCAGCGTCCCGCATCGGGCTCGATATGCAGAATCAGATGGCCGCCGTGACACAGGACAGCGACCACGGTGCCCTTGGGTCCGGAATGAAGGACCGGAGGACCATAGGGGGTAAGTCCCGCGGCGCTGGCGGCGCCGGCGGCGAGAGCGGCCAATCCAGCCGCGTCACCCAGGCGGGCGCCCATGATCCCGGTGAGTTGGGTGCAGGAATGCGAGAAGCTCGACATCAGGCAATATCCTGACGGCCGAACGCCTCAGAACATCGAAATGGCGAGGAGTGAGCGGAGGTTATCGTTGGTCACCCGCAATCTGGAGGAAAGCAGCCGAACCATCGACCGGAGAATCTTGTAGGCCATGTCGCGGTTGAAATCGAGCAGAATCTCGAAATCGGGCCGCGTGATTGTCATGAGGGTGACGGGGCCATTCGCGACGGCGTCGGTCGAACGCTCGGAGCGATCGAACACCGCCATCTCCCCGAAACAGGCGCCCGGCCGCAGGACCGCGAGTGCTTCTTCACCGCTCCCCGGAATGTCGCGGCTGATGCGGACGTCTCCCGAAACGATCAGATAGAAGCGATTTCCCGGCTCGCCTTCCTTGAAAATGTGCTGCCCCGATTTGAACGTCTGCTCTTTGCAAATTTCCGCCACGCGGGCAAGTTCCCCGTCGTCGAGGTCCGCGAAGATGGCAGTTTTCTTGAGGAGCTGGAGATCCATCGCGCCTCGCCTTGGAGAGTGGAGCAGAATGTCCGAAAGTAGTCCTCGCTCAGAAGCCGAGCAAGTCGCCGCACCGCGTTTCGGCGCGGCTGATGTGCTCACGGCGCTTCGTCTCCCGCTCGCCGCATGGTTTGTCCTGGCGCAGGACGATGACCATCGGCTGGTGATCCTGGTGATCGCAGGCCTGACCGACCTGCTCGACGGTGCGCTGGCGCGCCGAGTCGGTCCATCCAGGCTGGGGGCCTTCCTTGATCCGGTAGCGGACAAGCTGTTCATGGCCGCCGCTTTTGCGGTGGTGCTCTTCTCCGGACGTCTCACCTGGTATGAGATCCTGGGCGTGCTGGCGCGGGATGTAGTGGCGACGGTCGCCTTTGTAGTCACGCTGGTCAGCGGGCGCCCCGCCTCCATTCCGGCACGCTTGGGCGGGAAGGCCGTGACTCTGGCGCAGATGCTGACGCTGGCCGCCGCCATCACCGACTCTCCGCTGGTGCGGCCGCTGGCCTGGGCGACGGCAGCGATCGCGCTGTATGCCATCTGGGATTATCAGCATGCCGCCACCCGTGCCCGTCGTCCTGTCGGCGGGTGAACCCTTCGACTTAACCTTCACGGATTCATGGCTCAAGAAACCAAACTCGCGACGCTGACGTGGCAGCGAGAGATGGAATTCGAAGGCGTCAGCGGAAGCGCGCCCTCGGTCCACATTGATGGCTCCAATCAGAGCGCGCCGGGCCCCATGGCCCTTCTTCTCCCTGGCGGCCGGGTCCTGCACCGGGTCCGACGTCGTTTCGATCCTGGAGAAGATGCGGATCGAGCTGCAATCATTTCGCATCGAGATGTCCGGCACCAGGCGCGAACAGGAGCCGCGTCGCTATATCGCGATCCACCTGACCTATCATCTCAGTGGAACCGGACTGGACGAGGCGAAGGGGCGACGCGCCATCGACCTCTCGATCGAGAAGTACTGCTCGGTGATTCACAGCCTCGCCCCCGATATCCGGATTACCTACGATCTCGTCCTCGGGTAGGCGGTGAACCGGACCGCGACGGTCGTCGTGGCCGGGCTGTGCGCCGCGCTGCCGGGGCGTCCGCTCGCGGCTCAGCATCCGGTGGAATACGGACTGCACGCGGTGGCGACCTTCGCCACGCCCGATCTGGTCGCGGGAGGGGCTACGCTGCGATTCGGCCCGGTGAACGCGCGCGACTGGCGCTTACACTCGCGGCAGGCACGGCAGATGGAGACGTGGCCTTTCGCGGCGAGCTGCTCGGGCATTTTCTGCTGAGCCCGCGAGCGACTCATGGCGTCGGATTCTACGCGCTCGGCGGCGCCGCAGTCGCCGACGTTGAGTCCACCGGCGACACGCAGGGCTACATGGTGCTCGGCCTCGGCGTGGAATCGAGCCCCGGCGCGCGCAGCGGTTGGGCACTCGAGGCGGGGATTGGAGGTGGCTTCCGGATCGCCGCGGGATACCGCTGGCGACGCTTGCCCTGAAAACAATCGAGCCGCCCTGGGCGGGCGGCTCACCAAACTGATAGCTCGTGGTTTGCTACTCGACTGCGGCTTCCTCTTCGACGTTGGGCGTGCCGCGTCCCATCACCGGCTGGACGTAACGCTCTCCGAGCGTGCGAACCTGGGCCAGCTCCTCCGCGCTGAGATCGTTGTAGCGCTCACCGAGGTACTGCATGGTATCGTCGAACCATTCCTTCTGATGTTCCGGCAGGGCTTCCAGGGACTCCACAACGCAGGATATGGCTGAACAACTCATCCCGGGCTTGCTCGAAAGGTCGGGGAGCGGCCGGGGTCCGTCGTGCGGACTTACTCTTCGCCATTCTAAGTGCTCTCCTTTGGGTGCCTTAAAGTGCGACGGGAATATAACTTGACCGACACGGTGGAGCAAACTCCCGGTTCCTCCCTTGGTTCCACCGGCCATTGTAGATTCTTCGCCATGCCAGAGCATGATGAGGTGTACGGCGACGCCCGTCGCAAGCAGCTGTTGGAGTTGCTGCGGGCCCTCGCTGCCCGAATAGCAGAGCTCGATCGCTCCGACCGGCTGCTCGACGCTGTACCGGAGTTATTGAAGCAGTTGGGAGACGTTCGCAGCGAATTGTTTCATTATGAAGTGCGAAGTACCTACGACACGCCCGAAATCGCCGAAAGCCGGCGGATCGTGGACGAGGCTGCACGGGGCGGCAACCCATTCGACGAGCCGGAGGACGACCAACCATGGCGGCGGGCGAAATGAAGCGCTTTTACACTATCCTGGGAGTTCTTGGGGTGGCGGGTCTGGCGGTGATCGGCTACCTGGTGATGCGGCGGCCGACGATCAGCATCCCCGCCAACGTTCAGGTCCTCCCGGCTGACACCGCCGGGTTTCGCGGTTACTTCCTGGGCTCGGATTCAGCGCCGATCGAGATCACCGAATACGCCGACTATCAGTGTCCAGCCTGCCAGGATTTCGAGACGGTGCAGATGCCTTCGGTCGAGGAACGCCTCATTCAGACCGGCCGGGTGCGCTGGCGTTATCGGGATTTTCCGCTGGACCAGATTCACCGGCACACCAGAGTCGCCGCCCATTCCGCGGCGTGTGCGGACGAGCAGGGGAAGTACTGGGAGCAGCACCACCGGATCTATTCCTGGACCCCGGATTGGACTACCAAGAGTGACCCTAACGGAATCTTCCGGGATTATGCCAAAGCGGTCGGCCTCGATGTGGCGAAGTACGATGCCTGCATGGAGTCGAAGAAGTACGCCGGGAGGATCGAAGCCAGCTCGCGCGAAGGTGTCGCGGTTGGCGTGACTTCGACGCCTACCTTCCTGATCGGCGGCCGGCTCTATCCGGGACGGATGGCGTTTGACGAAATCAAGAAGCTGGTAGACTCCTTGAGCCCGGCGCCCGCGGCGAAGCCGTGAAGTACCGAATGGCCGCGGCCCTCCTGAGCCTGGCTGGCTTCTTCGTGTCGCTTTTACCTGTATTTGTACAAGATCGGCCGGATCGGCACGCTCGCCTGCGGGACCGGAGGGTGTGAAACCGTTCAGGCCAGTCCGTTCAGCCGCTTTTTCGGTTTGGAAGTGGCGCTCTACGGAGTGATAGGGTATCTCGTCCTCCTGGTCCTGAGCATGGACATGCTGCGGCGACCGGTGGCCGGGATCAGCTCTCGCCTCCTGCCAATCCTGTCCGGGGTAGGGCTGGCCTTCACGATCTATCTGACCTACCTCGAGCTGTTCGTCATCAAGGCCATCTGCCGCTGGTGCGTGGGCTCGGCCGTCATCATCACGCTGATCTTCATCGTGGCCCTGCTCGACTGGCGCCGCAGGGCCGCACCACCTGGTTCGCTGTCGCAGTGAGCCACGGCGCCGCGCCAGGCGGCACACCGGCCCGCGGACGGGCGCTTGCGGCGCTCTCCCTGGCCGCTCTCGGGGTCGTCTACGGCGACATCGGCACCAGCCCGCTGTACGCCCTCAAGGAGTGTTTCACGGGGGCCCATAGCATTCCCCTGACCAACGACAACGTCTTCGGCGTTCTCTCGCTGATCTTCTGGTCCCTCAATTTCATCGTCTCCTTCAAGTACATCCTCTGCGTCATGAAGGCCGACAACCGCGGCGAGGGCGGGATTGTGGCCCTTCTGGCGCTGATCCGGCCTCGCCAGGAAGGCCACAGCCGGTGGGTGCTTGTTACGCTGGGCCTGATCGGTGCAGCGCTGCTGTATGGCGATGGAGTGATCACACCCGCCATTTCGGTGCTGGGCGCGGTTGAAGGACTCAAGGTCGCCACCTCGTCATTGGATCACCTGGTTTGGGTCATCACGATCGGCATCCTCGTCGTGCTGTTCATGTTCCAGGGTCACGGTTCGACGCGGGTGGGACGGGTCTTCGGGCCCATCATGATCGTGTGGTTCATCTCGATCACGCTGCTCGGCCTGGGAGGGATTGCGCGCTATCCGTCGGTGCTGCGGGCGATGAATCCGTGGTACGCGGTGGAGTTTTTCCTGCGCGATGGGGTCCAGGGATTTCTCATCCTGGGATCGGTCGTGCTGGTCGTGACCGGCGGCGAAGCGCTTTATGCCGACATGGGGCATTTCGGAAAGCGCCCGATCCGGGTTGCCTGGTTCAGCCTCGTCCTGCCGGCCCTCATGATCAACTACTTCGGGCAGGGGCGCTGCTCCTGACCCAGCCGGAAGCTGCCACCAACCCGTTCTATGGCCTGGTGCCCCGCAGCGTTCTCTATCCGATGGTGGTGGTGGCCACCGCCGCCGCGATCGTCGCCAGCCAGGCCCTCATCTCGGGTGCCTTCTCACTGACCCAGCAGGCGGCTCAACTGGGCTACTGTCCCAGAGTCACCATCAAACACACCTCGTATACCGAGCGGGGCCAGATCTACATCCCGGAGGTGAACTGGTGGCTGATGGTCGCCTGCATCGCGCTGGTCGCGACCTTCAAGACCTCGTCCCATCTGGCCTCGGCCTACGGCATTGCGGTGACCGGGACGATGACGATCACGACCCTCTTGTTCTACGTGGTGACGCGGGAACGGTGGGGTTGGAGCCGGCTGCAGAGCGGAGCGCTCACCGCGTTGTTCCTGGTGGTGGACCTCGCCTTTCTATCGGCGAACCTGATCAAGGTGGAGCAGGGTGGCTGGTTCCCCCTGGTTCTCGCCTTGGTGATCTACACCTTGATGAGCACCTGGAAGCAGGGCCGCCAGCGTCTCAACGAGATCATGGAGGAGATTTCGCTCCCCATGGATCTGTTTCTGGGGGACGTCGCGAAACGGATTCCGACCCGGGTCCCGGGCACTGCGGTGTTCATGACCTCGAACGCCGGTGGAGCGCCTCCGGTGCTGCTGCACCATGTCAAACACAACAAGGTGCTGCATCAGCAGGTCATCCTGCTCTCGGTCACGACCGAGGAGATTCCCAGGTCCCGGAGGAAGAGCGGCTCGAGTTCACCGACCTGGGCCAGAAGTTCTACGCGCTGCGGGCCCACTATGGCTTCATGGAGTCGCCGGATGTGCCGGCGGCGCTGCGGCTGATTCAGTCGCGTGGAGTTACGGTCCGTCCGCTGGAAACGACGTTTTATCTCGGACGGGAGTCGTTGATCCCGGTAGCGCCGCGTGCCACCACGGCAGAGGACGGGGCCTCCACCGCGCAAGCGGATGGCCATGTGGCGAAAACGCCTTTCGTCCTGATGAGCCGGAATGCGCAGACCGCGACGGCCTTTTTCGGCCTACCGCCCAACCGCGTAGTAGAAATGGGGGCGCAGATACAATTTTAGGTGTTACCTCGTAGCTGCTTGCATTTTCAATTTGTAATTTTCAATTTGCAATCTGATATCTGAAATCTTCAATCTGAAATGACCCGGCGCTCCCTAATGATGCGCCCACACCGTGGTCTTCCCGCTCGCGTCGAACGCCAGCACATCGTAGGGATTCTTATTGGTATCCATGCCTGGTCCCGCGCCTGGCATGCCGGGAGCCGCAAGCCCGACGATCTTCGGCTTCTCCTCGAGCAACCGCTGGATGTCCGCCGCGGGGACGTGTCCCTCGATCACGTATCCTCCGACCAGCGCCGTGTGGCAGGAGGACAGCGCCTTGGTCACTCCGACGTCTGCTCTCAGCTCCGAGAGATCAGGCTGATCAATCGTCTTGACCGTGAAGCCCGCCGCCTTCACGTGGTCAACCCATTTGGAACAGCATCTGCATGTCGGGGTCTTGTAAACCGTCATTTCGGGCAGGGCGGAGAGGCGGGAACCGCAGAAACCGCGGAAACCGTGATGGCCGAGACCGCCAAGGAGGATTGCTAGTCGAGTGAATCGCATAAGTAGCCTCGCTTATTGACTATGCTTTTCTGGTTGATGTTCCGCTCTGACGTTCCGCTCCCTACGACTCCTCCGCCTCGTACTGATCCTTGAGACGATTGACCACCGCAGGATCAGCCAGGGTCGTGGTGTCTCCCAGGGCTCGTCCTTCGGCGATGTCCTTCAGCAGGCGGCGCATGATCTTTCCGCTCGCGGGTCTTGGGCAGATCGGCTGAAAAGAGCACGTCGTCCGGCCTCGCGATCGCGCCGATCTTCTTCACCACGTGGTCCTTCAGATCATCCTTGAGACTGCTGGTTGCCTTGTGCCCTTCCTTGAGGGTGACGAAGGCGGCCAGGGCCTGACCCTTGAGTTCGTGCGCCTTGCCGACGACCGCCGCTTCGGCCACTGCCGGGTGATCAACCAGTGCGCTCTCCACTTCCATCGTCCCGATCCGGTGACCTGCCACATTGAGGACGTCATCCACCCGCCCCAGGAGCCACCAGTACCCATCCTCGTCCAGCTTCGCGCCGTCGCCCGCGAAGTACCGTCCGGGGAACTTGCTCCAGTAGACCTGCTGATAGCGCGCGTCGTCTCCGTAGATGGTGCGGAGCATTCCGGGCCACGGCTCGGTCAGTGTGAGCAGTCCGCCGCCTTGGGCGATCGGTTTGCCGGTCTGATCCACCAGCTCGGCGCTGATGCCGGGAAGGGGATGGTCGCCGAACCTGGCTTGGTGGTCGTGATCCCGGGGAGCGGGGTGATCATGATGCCGCCGGTCTCGGTCTGCCACCACGTATCGACGATCGGGCAGCGTTCTCCGCCGATATTCTTGTGGTACCAGATCCAGGCTTCGGGATTGATCGGTTCGCCGACGGTTCCCAGCAGTCGAAGCATGGAGAGGTCGTGCTTCGCCGGGTGGGACTCACCCCACTTCATGAAGGCGCGGATCGCGGTCGGCGCCGTGTAGAACACCGTCACTCCATAGCGGGCGCAAATCTTCCAGAAGCGGTCCCGTTCCGGCCAGTCGGGGCGCCCTCGTACATCACGACGGTGGCACCATTGGCCGAGCGGTCCGTAGACGACGTAGGAATGGCCGGTCACCCATCCGATGTCGGCGGTGCACCAGAAGACATCGTCTTCCCGCAGGTCGAAGACGTACCGTGTCGTCGCGGCGACCTGGGTGAGATAGCCGCCGGTCGTGTGCACGATGCCCTTGGGCTTCCCGGTCGTCCCCGAGGTATAGAGGATGAACAACAGATCCTCGGCCTCCATCGCTTCGGGGGACAGCGCGGTCCGCCTCGTCGAGCAGGCGGTGCCACCAGTGGTCTCGGCCTCTCCTTCATATTGGCGAACGACTCGTCTCCCGCGGCGCCGGGTGCCGCTTGACCACGACAACGTGCCGAATCGAGGGACACTCGGCGATCGCCTCGTCGGCGAAGCGCTTGAGGGGCAGCACGCTCCCCGGCGATACCCGCCGTCTGCCGTGATGAGCGCCGACCGCCTGCGGCGTCGTTGATCCGGTCGCGCAAGTGATTCCGAGGAAAAGCCGCCGAAGACCACCGAATGCACCGCGCCGATCCGGGCGCAGGCCAGCATCGCGATCGCAGCCTCGGGGATCATGGGCAGGTAGATCGCCACCCGGTCGCCCCGTTTGACGCCCAGCGCCTTGAGGGCGTTGGCGCAGCGATTCACCTCCCGGTGCAGCTCCCAGTAGGTCAGTACTCGCCGGTCTCCGGGCTCGCCCTCCCAGATGATCGCTGCCTTGTTACGCCGTGGGCCCGACAGGTGGCGGTCCAGACAGTTGCTGGACACATTGAGCTGACCGCCCACGAACCACTTCGCGTGGGGTGGCGTCCACTCGAGCACGGTCTTCCAGGGTTTGATCCATTCCAGCGTGCGGGCCTGGTCTTCCCAGAACCGCAGGCGATCGCGCTTGGCTGCTCCGTAGATTTCGCTCTGCGCTGCCGCGGCCTTGGCGAACTCCGCAGGTGGCGGGAAACGCCGGGTTTCGGAGAGCAGGGTGTCGATCTGGTCGGTCATGAGACGGGCGGGCTGAAGGAAAAGGGAAAGGTAAGGAAGAATCGGCCGCAGGGGAGCAGGAACCGGGGTATTTTGGTGGCTAGCAAAGCTCCCTGAACTGCTGCGTAGTGCTAGGCAAAACGGGCCGAATCTGCACCGAATGCAAATCGGTAAGTTACTGTATTATAACAACTTAAGCGTAGTTTGGCACTGGACTCAGCCAATTGTTATGGCCGGAACCCACAAGGGTTCCAAAACAATTGACTCGCCCGATAATAGCACACCCGGAGTGATCCGGGGCCGCAAAACTAGAGGTCTCATGCGCGAGTGGCGCAGGAGATAGCTCGGTGCCGAAGGCGGGTGCAGCGCGAAAGCGCGAGCGTCCCGCGGAAGTAGCAGGCGGCGAACGATCGCGCTTCTGTGTATTCGGGCGTGGGAGGACACGATGTTCACCACGCAAACGACGTCCCTGGAGTTGGCAGCACCCGAGCATCTCGGTCTGGAGTCCCGCACCGAGTTCCGCCAGGCGGCGGTGACCCTGCTCGAGCAGCTGCCCGAGCGTACCGGTCGCCTGATCATCGACCTGAGCGGTACCCGGCAGGTGGATTCGGCGGGCCTGGGAGCGCTCATGCTGGTGCAGCGCCGGGCTTCGGAGCGGCGCCAGGTGGTGGTGCTCAGGAACGCGAACGACGAACTTCGGTTCCTGCTGGTACTCACCAAACTGGATGACTTGTTCCAGCTGGAGGCCGCGGTCAGTGGCTATATTGGGGGATGGCTCACCCCCGCGCGCCGGCGGGTTCTCTTTGTCGAGGACGAGCCGGCTATTCGCCTGAGCTACGAGCGGTACTTTTGCCGCCCGGTACGCCGCTTCGTTCGCGGCAACCGGTGCCGAAGCGATCTCGGCTGGCCCAGGAGCAGCCGCCTGACGTTGCCGTACTCGATATGCGGCTTCCCGACACCGACGGCATCGAGCTGATCCGCCGTCTCGGGAAATCCAGTCCGGCCCTTCCGTCGTCATTATCACTTCCGCCTACGTCAGCCTCAAACCCCAGCTCAAAGTGCTGGACCTGCCGCACCAGCGGATATCTGGTAAAGCCTCTTCGATCTATCCGAGCTTGGCGACCGGATCGATGCTCTCCGCTGATCGGCCGGCACTCGAGGCGGTCGGTCTGCAGCGCGCCTACGGGTCGGTTCGTGCCATTTGCGGCGTTGACCTTACTCTCGGCGCCGGCGAGGTGCTGATGGTGCTGGGTCCCAACGGGGCGGGGAAGACAACGTTGCTCCGTCTGCTGGCCGGACTCATCAAGCCGAGCGCCGGTGAGGTGCGGATCGCCGGCCAAAGGCTTCGTGCGAGCGAACCCGAGAGCCGCCGTCCCATCGGGTTTCTCTCCCACCACTCGCTGCTTTACGACGACCTCACGCTTCTCGAAAACCTCACTTTTGCCGCGCGGCTGTATGGCCTGGCCCAGCCGGAACGCACAGGCCCGCGAGGCGCTCGCGGGATTCGGTCTGGCTGAGCGACTTCGGGATCTGCCCCGAGACCTGAGCCGCGGGCCTGGAGCAGCGGGCGGCTATTGCGCGCGCGTTGATCCATGATCCTGCCGTGCTGCTGCTCGACGAGCCCTTCACCGGACTCGATACCGGCTCAGCGCAGCTTCTGCATCACTCCTGCGGGAGCGGTGTCTCGGCGGTCGCGCGGTCGTACTCGTCACCCATCATCCGGACGAAGCCTGGGATCTGGCGACTCGAGTAGGCGTCCTTCGAGCTGGCCAGTGGGCCCTGCAGGAACCCCGAGCCGCGCGTCGCTCGAACAATTCGTGTCCCGGTACCAGGAGCTCGCGCGTGCTTGAGAGCCTGCGGCTCGCGCTGGCGATTGCGGCCAAGGATCTCCGTGCCGAATTGCGGAGCCGCACCAGCTTTCTCTCGGCGGCGATGTTCGCGGCCCTGCTGCTCGTCGTGTTCAACTTCGCGCGCGACCCGACCGCGGTGGCTACGATCGATCTCGCGCCGGGAATCCTCTGGGTGACGGTGGCATTTGCCGCGGTGGTGGCGATGAACCGCGGGTTTGCCGTCGAGCGGGAGAATCACGCCTTTGACGGGCTTGCTTCTGGCGCCCGTCTCCCGGGAGGCGCTGTTCCTCGGGAAGTACCTGGCAAACCTGACCTTCGTGCTCCTGGTCGAGATCATCGCGCTGCCACTGTTCGTGCTGTTCTTCAACGTAGATCTGAGTCAGGCGCTGCCGGGCCTGCTGGTCACCCTTCTTCTGGCCACGGCAGGACTGGTCTCGGTGGGAACCCTCTTCAGCGCCATCGTGGTGCGGACCCGCTTTGCCGAGCTGATGCTGCCGGTTCTGCTCCTGCCGTTCATGGTGCCGCCTCTCGTCTTTGCGGTGCAGATTACGATGCGACTTCTGACGGGCCGTGCGTTGAGCGGAGGTGGGGGAGGGCTTAGGTTGCTGGTACTCTACGATGTGGCATTTATCACGGTCTCACTGCTTCTATTCTCCGCCGTGTAGACGAATGAACGCCGATCCCATCCGGGCCCAAATCCTGATCCGCCGTGGCTGGCGCATAACGCTGGTGAGCCCTCCTGGCGCTGGCCGTCATGGTGGTCCTCGCCCAGCGATTTACCCCGACCGAGATCAGGCAGGGACTGGCTCAGAAGATCTTCTACATCCATGCGCCATCGGCGTGGTGTGCGTTCTCCGGCGGTTGGCTCTGACCGGTCTCGCCAGCATCCTCTATCTCTGGTTGGGCGACCAGCACTTCGACCGCTTCGCTGCGACTTCGGCAGAAGTCGGAACCGTGTTCTCGTGCGCGTGGTGCTCACTACCGGTCCCATCTGGGGAAAGCCGATCTGGGGCACTTGGTGGACCTGGGACGCGCGCCTGTCGCTGACGCTCTTTCTGTTCTTCCTGCTGCCTCGGATACCAGGTCCTCCGATCCGCCATCCGGCGTGCCCACCGAGCGGGCCTGACTCTCGTGCCGTCGTAGGCATCATGGCGATGGTCCTGGTGCCCTTCATTCACCTGAGCGTCTATCTGTTTCGGGGGCTCCACCCGACCCCGATCGTGCTCAAGCCGAGCGCTCCATCGCTCGATCCGGAGATGCTGCGTACGCTCTTGATCTCCTTCGCCGCATTCACGCTTCTGTATGTCGGATTGGTGACGCTGGCTTACGGAATCAGACTGGCCCAGGAGGCCGAAGAGCGACGCCGCATGCCTGAGACCCCAAGTAACGGCGGATACATGGTCGCCGCCTACGTCGTGGCGACCGTGATTTACCTGGGGTACGCGCTGGTGTTGTGGCGGAGGGCCAGACTGGTGAACAGAGAAGAGAATTGAAGATTGCAGGACTTCAGATTGCAGATTGAAAAAGAACGTCCATCAGATCTTCAATCTGCAATCTTCAATCTTCACCCGCCATTATTACTTCCGCTTCTAGTCCTTCCTCAGCAGCACTCCTCTCCCAGATCTGCAGCCGCGACAAGCCCGCCGAGTATAGGACCGATCCACCAGACAGGCTGGGCGTACCAGGTACCTGAGATGAGTGCGCGGCCCAAACGCGCGAGCGGGGTTCATGACTGCACCGGTCAGAGGCGCCGCCGGCGATGATGTCAAACAGCAGAACCATGCCGATGCCGAACCCTCCGACCTTGGGGGCGTCGGGCGACACGGCGGTGCCGAAGACCGCTGACACGAGGAAGAAGGTCAAGCACGGCTTCGATTCCGATCGCGGTGCCCCAGGTCATGGTATTGGCCAGGCTCGGAGTACCGAGGGTGATCGGATGAGTAAAGTTCTGGCCGTAGAGCAGCTTGACCAGCAGAGCGCCCAGGGCGGCACCGCCCAATTGCGCGACTATATAAAGGAGAGCGGATTTGGCATCGATGCGGCGGACGCTGAGCAGGCTGAGCGTCACGGCCGGATTCAAATGGCCACCCGAGATGTTCATCGTGGCCGTGATCATGACCGACAATGCGACCGCGTGGGCGAATGCCACGCCGAGGACTCCGCCGTCGCCACCGATGATTCCAGCCGCGCGTAACCGAGGCGCATCCGATGAATACGAAACTGAAGGTGCCGAGGGCTTCGCCGTCAACCGGCGGGTGAGTGACGCCATGGCTCCGGGAGGAAGGGGTGAAAAGCCGCCTAAGGGACGGTGAACTGTAAACGGTGGTCCCCGGCGCTCTAGGGTCGTTTCGGCGGAGAACCAGGCTGGCGTTGATCCCTCCAAAACCGAACGAGTTGGTGAGGATGAACTCCGGATCGGCCTCGCGGCCTTCGCCGGCGATATAGTCCAGGTCACAGGCCGGGTCGGGATCCGCGAGGTTGACCGTCGGCGGAAGCCACCGGCGGCTGCTCGCCAAGCGCACAAATGGCGGTTTCGAACGCTCCGCTCGCGCCGAGGGCATGGCCATAGTAGCCCTTGGTCCCGCTCAGCAAGAGACTTTGCTGGCTTCTCCGAACACCTGCTTGATTGCCGCGGTCTCGGTCGGGTCATTGAGCGGAGTCGAGGACCCGTGCGCATTGAGGTATCCCACCTCGCCGGGAGTCAGCCGCGCTTCGGCTAGCGCGAGAGACATGGCGCGTGCCGCCTGGCGGGCATCGGGACGCGGTTGAGTCATGTGGAACGCGTCATTGGTGAGCCCGTAGCCACATACCTCGGCGTAGATCCTGGCGCTCTCTGCTGAGCGCGCGATTCCGCTCCTCGAGAACTACAATCGCAGAGCCTTCCCCATCACGAACCCATCGCGATTCCGGTCGAAAGGACGGCTGGCCGTCGCGGGATCATCGTTCCGGGTAGACATCGCCCGGATGATGGCAAAGGCGGCGAAGCAGAGCGGTGCCAGGGGAGCTTCGGCGCCGCCTGCTACCATGACGTCCGCATCGCCCCGTACGATGGCGCGGAAGCCATCGCCGACCGCGATGGTGCCTGAAGCACAGCTCATCCCGTTGGTCGAATTGGGTCCGCAAAGCCCGAACTCAATCGCGATATTGCAACTCGCCGCGCCGGCGTAGACCCTGCAGGGCGAGCGTTGGATCTACCGCCCGCACTCCGCCTTCGACGAAATGGCGGTGCTCGGTTTCGGCCCGAGCGATGCCACCCAGCGCCGTCCCCATCATCGCGCCAATCTGGTCCCGATCCTCTTTCGCGAGGTCAATGCCGGCGTCCTTGAGCGCCATCCGGGTCGCGGCCACGCTGAACATTGAGTAGCGATCGAGCCGCCGGGCCCGGCGCTCCTCGATGTGATCGGCGGGATGGAAGTCGTCGACTTGAGCGGCGATCCCGCGACTTGAATGGTGTTGCATCGAAGCGGGTGATTTCACGCACCGCCGAGCGGCGGCTCTGCAGGCCGTCCCACATGGCGTCCACTCCAATGCCGATGGGAGTGATGGCACCGATTCCAGTAATGACGACCCTTCTCTGATTTTCCATGTTACCTCTTGTCTCCGTCACCTCATCACGGCGTTGCCGCCGTTCCCATCGCAGCTTGTTCCACGTGGCGGGCTATTCCCGCCAGCGTTCGCGACGCGATGCCGTGCACAAACACCGGCCCGATCACCAGCTCCGCCGCAGTGCGCCCGATCACGGGCCAGCGAGGGCCGTCCCACTCATGAATAATGGAGACGTCCGTTGATTCGCCGGAGGGCACCAGCCGCCATACGACGTCCATCCCCTTTGTCACCCCTCGGATATGTCGGTATCGGACTTCAAGATCGGCCGGTTTCACCCACATCTCGGATACCCACCATGTAGGGTATTTACCTACAGGGAATGGTCTCCATGCCGCCATCTCGACTAGCACGCTATGCGGCCTTCGTTCGAGGATGCGCACCCAGCGATAGTGGGGGAGCAATTCAGGCCAGCGCTCGACCTCACTCACGGCCTTGAACACCAGGTCGGCCGGCGCACGCATCCGCCGCTCATCCACAGTCTTCATCCGCTGCGCCACGTCGCGACCAGCCGGAACCCGGGACGCTGTTCGACATTCGCATCGATGCCGGCCCGGGAGAGCAGGGTCTTCAGCTCCATCCGGGTGTAGCTGCGCCTCACCGAGGTGAGGCCGTCGGCGCGCGTCGCCGGATCGAAGCGGAGCATTCGCGAGCCGAACCAGAAACCGATCATCGCCAACCGGGAGCGGCGGAGGTCCGCCAGCACCACGCCGACCCTGGCGACCATGGTCAACTCCCGGGCCATCCTCATGACTGCGTCGCCATGCATGTGGTGAGCGACCTGACTCAGCACCACGATGTCCACCGAGCGATGCTTGATCGGCAGCGCACCGGCACATCCCAGGATCATCGGAAGCCCGGCGTCCCGAGCGAGCACTGCCGCCGCCCGACTCCGTTCGAGCCCGAACGGAACCAGTCGGATGCCGCGACCGGCACCCCACCTCACGGCGTCCAACGGGAGATCGCCGAGTCCGGTGCCGACGTCCAGTATCGTGAGAGTCATGCCGGCGGGCAGGCCTCGGCAGAGCTGGGTGAGGCCGTGACGAACAGCCTGACGGCCGCCAAACCAGCGATTCGATCGGGCGATGTTGTGCAGTGATTCCCGGACCGCGCCGGGATCCGCGGCCGGATCATCCAGCAGTTCCCGGCCGATCGTGGCAAGCTCGACTCCGTTCACAGTGATCTCATGGAGCCGTAGTTGCCGCGGTAGTAGAGCAGCGGAGCTCCCTCTCCAGATGAACCTCCAGTTACTCGACCGACGAATAGCGTGTGATCGCCGAGCGGAAAATCGGCAAACCGCTCGCATTCGATGTGGGCCAGCACTCCCTCGAGCACGATCAACCCGTTCTCCGTCTCCCGATAGGGTACGCCATGGAATCTCTCGGCGACGGGCAATTCGGCAAACCGGCGGGACAGGCCTTCCTGTCCCTCGCTCAGGACGTTGAGGACGTATTGCGTGGCGCCGTTCAGCACCTGGTGCATCTCAGCGAGGCGTTCGACACCGACGGAGACGCAGAGGCGGTACCAGGGAAACCGAGGCCAGGCTGTTGGCGGTCATCCCGGCAATCCTGCCTTCCCCGTCCCTTGCGGTGAGGATGGTAACCCCGGTCGCGAACCGGCCAAGGAGCTGCCGGAAGACGGCGCCATCGATGTCGGGGACGATCAGAGGACCATCCTGGCCAGGAAACCGGGATGCAATACCTCGGCGGGCGGGCAGCAGGTCTCCTGTCGCGCCAATCAGGGTATGCGACAGTCCGCGGCGCTCCAGCCGCTCCACGGCGCGATCGAACAAAGGTGGCAACAGCATAGCGTACCCGATGAGGCGCTCCAGGGCCCACTTTCCGGCAAACGCTCGCCTGCGTGCTCCAACGTACCCGGCAAGTCGGGATGCGGCGACCTGGCCGGGACGATGAAGCGCTTCTGCCGCTGCGTCCGCCGCCAGCTCGGCACCCCGCAGCGCGGAGTAGATGCCTTCACCGGTAAAGGGATCGAAGAAGTCGGCAGCGTCGCCCACGAGGAGCGCGCCGTCGGTTACAACTCTGCCGGACCAGGCGGCGAAGGGTCCCGTGACGAGGACTTCGCGAACGATACCATCTCGCGGGACTCGCCCGCGCACCCCGGGGAAGAGCTCGAGTTGCTCCTGAAAGAATGCGGTGGCCCGCCCTTTTGCCTGACCCGCGAGGGATCGAGGAACGACCAGCGCGACATTGGTCACGCCTTTGCCCAGTCGATTGAGTCCGACGTATCCCGAGCGACCCACATGCATCTCGGCCACATCGCCCATTCCGAGGACGCCAGCGACATGAGCGACGAAGGCCATCCGTGATGGCCGACCATGAGTCCGGCGCCCGATCCGGCGCGCTACGACCGAGCGCAGACCATCGGCGCCGATGGTGAGGCGCGCGCGAATTGTCCGTCTGCGCCCGGCGGCATCGCGGAGCACGGCGCCGCCCACGGCGCCGTTTTCATAAAGGAGAGCTTCCAGACCCACACCATCCAGCACCTCTCCGCCAGCGCTGCGGGCCGCGTCAACCAGCTGCTGGTCGAGAATTCGCCGGGCGATCGAGAAACCGGCGTTTCGGGTCAGGGTCACACCTGCTCGGGCGAACAATCCGGTCAGCCGGCTTCCGGCAGGACCGATGACTGTGGTGCCGTAGAGCGGGGCCGCGCCTGCCGCTTCCAGCGTTGCAACCACGCCAAGCCGGTCGAGCAGCCGGAACTGCCTCCGGACTCATGTACTCGGAGCATGCTTTTTCACGAGGGAAGGTCGCCCGATCTACCGCGACCACTCGATAGCCCTGGCGCGCGAGATGCGCAGGTCGTAGCGCTGCCCGCCGGTCCCGCGCCTACGACTAGGACGTCGACCCCGGCCTTGGTCACGCGGTGCCTCAGGCGGTGCGATCGAAGGGGATGCCGCCGAGGAGAATGCGATCGCGAGTGAACTGGGGGAAGCTCAGCGAGAAGCTGACCGACGCCATCGCGTCGGTGAAGCTGATGACCACGTTGCCGTTGTTGATCGTGAAGATGCAGTCCCGGACCGTGACAAAGGTCATCCCGTCCAGCACGGAGAAGGTGCTCACGGTCTGACGACAGCCTCCACTGTCGCGAAAATCCCAGCGGGTCCTCACGGTCTGGAAGTCGCCGGACATCTCGATCGCAACCACGTTCTCCCAGGCGCCGACCAGAGCCTCGGCCGCCGAACCACCCATCGAGGTCCCGCCGCCTCCGGTGCCACCGCCCGTCCCACCGTCCGTCCGTCGCCACCACCACCGCTGGTCGTCCCCGGATCATTCGGTGGAGTGATGCCAACAGGATCACGAGCATCGGCGGTGCAGGCGGCAATGCTCAGCGCGAGCCCAGCAACCACCAGCCAGCCCAGCCGGCCATTCCACCGAGTGCCGTGGCCAGCGCGTTGACTCCATCGTTGTTCAGCCATGCAGCAACCTCCGCGCGGTACGCTGCGCGTCCCGCAGTGATGCACTCTACGCTCGGTGTCTTCCCTGCATTGAGCGCAATAGAACCGTCCCTGCAGCCCTGCTCCCAGCGCCGAGTCCGCCAGCATGCCGGCGAGACCTACCATCGTGGCGACAGAGGAAGAAGCCAACCTTGGTGGGATACCAATGCTCCCACCCCGGCGACCATCACCGCTCCCACCAGCGCTCCCAGCGTTCCGAGGAGTGTAATACCCCCGCTGGTCCCTGGCGGGACCACCTTTCCACTAAGCAGGTGACGAGGCGGACTCGGACTCCACGCACCGATCGAAGTCGCCCAGGTATCAGCGGCGGCCACCGCCAGGCTCGCAGTAACGATCCAGAGGCCTGGTCCCGCTCCGAGGAGCGCCCCGGCTGCCGCCACCCCGCCGTTGGCCAGCACCTGCCAATGGTCGCGGCGGGAGCCCTTGCCCCCAACCGGCTGGCGGGATCCGGGCTTACCCGGGATACGATACTGCTTCCTATAAAGAAGGTGAGGAGCGCCGCCCCCCGGGGAGCCCGGTTCCGACTGAGGATGGCACAGCCGATCGCGGTCGCGGCCAGGGCGCCGAACCCGGTCAGGGCGTGGAAGCCAAAGGCGAGCAGAGCAATGGCCGCACTGACCAGAAAGCTGGCCGGAACCGAAAGCGAACCGAGGGGAGATGTAAAGGGATTGATCGGCTAACCTCCTGATGATTGTCCCCGGGGAGCAGTTTCGGTTATTCTAATCCCGCGCAGGACTCACTGCTTCCTGATCCCTCTTTCCCGATTCTCCTACTTGCCCGTTCACGCCATCATCCCTCTGAGCCTGCTCGAGGCGCTCCGGAACCTCGACACGCCGGTGGAGGACGGCCTCGAAGAGCTTGCCGGCGAGATCGTCTCCAAGCGCCTTGGACTCAGCGCCACCGTGGCCGCACAGATCAATAGATACCAGGACGCCGCCAAACGGGACGGCCGGGTTGCGACCGACGAGGCGATCGCCGTCTTCCGGCTGGCGAGCCGCCGCCCCGATGCGCAACTCCGTGTTCGCGGACGCGGGAAGGCGTGCCGCGCGGTATGCTGCCCGCTCGAGCGCGTTGCCGGCTCGCGCCCTGGCGCAGGTGACCCCCTCGGGGATGGGGAAGGCGATCGGCGCTCGAGTCGCGACCAATGCGGCGCGCCGGGTCCTCAATGCTGCGTTGCGAGTGGGAGCGGACGGGGCGGTGGCCCAGGTGCCGTCGCCGCTGTCGATCCACGCGGTTCCGGATGGGGCAGCCTGCTCATTCTATGGCGCTAGCCTTCGGCGAGTTGCTCAGGATGATGACTGGTTTCGAAGGACTGATGGTCCACGACCGCTGCCGCGGCCGTGGCGATGACGCTTGCCATTGGCGGGCGATGCCCGTTGGGGGATACTGATGATCACTCCGGCCCAGGTCTCGGCGATTCAGGCCAGCCTCAAGGAACTCCAGCTCGACGGCTGGCTGCTCTACGATTTTCGCGCGGTCAATCCGGTCACCGGCCGGGTGTTGGGAGTCGGTGGCATGGGAAGCAGGCGGCTGTTCGTGCTTATCCCGCGGGAGGGTCAGGCCACAGCCGTCGCGCACAAGATCGAGTTGCAACCGGTCAGTGGGTTTCCCGGCCAGGTCCGTCCCTACGCCAAATGGGAGGAACTGCATCAGGAGTTGGGCTCTCTCGTCCGCGGGAAGCGGCTCGCGATGGAAGTCTCGCCGGAAGACGCGGTCCCGTATCTGGACCGGGTGCCCGCCGGGGTCGTGGAGCTGATCCGAAAACTTGGCGGGACCGTGGTGCCCTCGGCGCCCCTGGTCAGCCGCTTCGCCGCGAGCTGGAGTAGCAACGGAGACGGCCGATCATTTATATGCGGCGGAAGTGCTGGCCGAGGTGGCCCAGGCAGAACTCCGCTGGGCGGTCGCTCGCGGACAGGGGATTCGGGAGACCGAGCTGCAGGCGAGGGTGGTTGACGGGCTGCACCAGCGCGGCCTCGAATTCGACCATCCGCCGATCGTGGCCTACGGGGCGAACGCAGCGCGAACCCGCATTACGAACCGGTCAAGGGAACCGACGCGGTGCTACAGAAAGAGCAGGTAGTGCTGCTCGACCTCTGGGCGGGACGCGGTCTGGCGCGACCGTGTTTGCGGATCAGACCTGGATGGGATTCAGCGGAGCGCGGCCACCCGGAGAAGGTGCAGCGGGTCTGGGAGACGGTGCGGGATGCGCGCGACGCGGCGATCGCGCTGGTGATGGGCGCGGCGGGAAAGCGGCCGGTTGCCGGCTTCGAGGCGGACCGGGCGGCGCGGTCGGTGATCGAGAAGGCGGGGTGGGGTGGGTACTTCGTGCACCGCACCGGGCATTCGATCGATCGCGACCTGCATGGCTCGGGTCCCCATCTCGACGACTACGAGACCCACGATGACCGAGAGCTGATCCAGGGGTCGGGTTCTCGATCGAACCCGGGATTTACCTGGCCGGCGAGTTCGGGGTCCGGAGCGAGGTGAACATGTTCTGGGGCCCGGAAGGACCCCGGTCACCCCCAACACCCCCAACGGGACCTGATTCTTCCTGAAATGGAGCTTAGGGGCGGCTGAGTCGGTTCCGCTCGTGCGGCGTGAAATTGCGCGGTGAGCGATATGGAGACCAAAGTCGCCATCGTGAAACGGCACGGTCCATCCTCTGTTGTTTCAAACGGTTACTCGAGAACGAAGGTGTTCGGTTTTCGACGCGTTACGGTTCCTTGACCACGTACGGAGGCGGCCTTCATATTCATGCTCCCGACCACGGCCGCGGCTGGGAAATAGTTCGTTTTTCCGTTTCACTCTCAATCTCCTGCAGGTTGTTCCGGCGATGTCACTCCCCTGCGTGGCCTCTAGGCCGCCACGGTTGTGCGCGCTTTCGATCCTTCGGTGCAGCAGGTCGTGTTCACGTCTTCGGAGGACGTTTCCATGAAAGAAAGCAGTGTTAGCGCTTCGTCCGCCTAGCGCGATGGATCGCGTGTGCGGCAGTCGCACTGACTTTGGGAGCGGGCACGCTCCTGGCGCAGGCGACTGGTAAGATCGAGGGACGGGTTCGAGATCAGGCTGGCGCTCCGATTGCGAGCGCTCAGGTCCGAATCAATGGAACCGCCTTTGGTGCGGTGGCCAATGCGCAGGGCTACTACTTCATCAACAACGTGCCGTCCGGTGCGTATGAGCTGGTCGGAACGTTCGTGTGGGATACAAGCCCGTCGGGGTGTCCGGCCTTCGCGTAGCGGCCGGTCAGACGATCACCCAGGACTTCACCCTCGAGCAGACCCCCATTGAAATCACGGAAATCACCGTCGTCGGAGCCCAGAACGCGCTGGTGCCCCGCGACCAGGTGACCACGAAGCAGACCCTGCAGGGCGACTACGTGGAGAAGCTTCCGGTCGACAGGATCCAGGATGTGCTGGCCTTGCAGCCGGGCGTAGTAGCCAGCAACGGCGCCAGGACCATCACGATCCGCGGCGGCCGGACCGACGAGGCCGTGACCTACATTGACGGCGTGCCGGTAACGCCGGGCAATCGGGGTAGCGGTTTCGTCGGCATGGACGCGGGCACCATCGCGGTCAGCCCGGGCGGATTCGAAGACGCCTCGGTGACCACCGGCGCCTCGTCGGCGGAGTTCGGCAACGCGCAGTCGGGCGTGATCGCGGTCCAGACCCGGGGCGGCGGGACTGCCTGGAGCGGGACCTTCGGTTATGAATCCGACGCGCTCACCGGGGACAACAACAGCCGTCGGGATGAACCGGGTGCGGCTCGGCTTCGGCGGCCCCATCACCGGCAAACTCAGCTTCTACGTGAGTGGCGACCTGCTGGGCCAGACGACGCGGTGGATCGGCAGATTTCGCGGCCCCCGGCACGGCGCAGGGATTCAACGCCGAGAAGGCCCCAATTCTGGTCAGCGCCGGCATCGATACCACGGTGGCGGTACCGGTATCGGGCGGCGTCGACAGTGTGGACATCTACAAGTTCGCGGTGTACCGCGGCGAGTGTGACGCATTCAAGGACGCCGGGTCGGCGGACCCGACCAACCCGCACGTCGCGGACATCCGCAACAACTACGGGCTGGACTGCCGCGGTGGTCAGGCTCCGGTGTCGCCGACCTCGACTTATCAGGCGAGCGCGAAGCTGTCGTACACCTACGGCACCGGCTCCCGGGCCGCGTTGAGCTTCCTGCGTAACCAGCTCAACTCGCGGAATTTCAGCTACAGCCGGATGTTCGGCGCCGCGGTGGACTTCGACGCCCTGTACACCGGCAACAACGTGGCTACCCTGAACATCACCCAGAACCTCTCCAAGTCGGCGGAGCGGGCACTGGCGCTTGACGTGTATGCGATCGTACCAGTGGGACCGGGCGATCGAGGGTCCGCTCACGACGAGCAGCGAGAACGACACCCGGAATCCGTGGGGCGGGTTCATCGTCAAGCCGATGGACTTCCAGTTCAACTTCGACAACTTCCCGATCGACCAGGGGCTGGATGCGGAACTTCCAGCGCAACTCGGGCCGGCGGTCGCCCTACGACCTGGACAACACTGCGCAGTACGAACTGAAAGAGCTGTACCGGAACAACCCCTACTCGACCTCCAGCCGTGGTCCGATTGCCAACGACACTGGCGCTTTCCTTCCTCGACGGCGGCGGCCCGACTCGGCGCCTTTCCATGTACAAGGAAGACCGGGCGATCGGCAAGGCGAACCTCGACTGGCAGGTGGATCGCTACAACCGGGTCGAAGCTGGGTGGCGAGTACACCAAGTACTACATCACCAACTACTCGAGCCAGCTGACCAGCCAGGCCTTCTCCGACGCATATAAGCGAACAGCCCACCCGCTGGAACGCCTTCGTGGAAGACCGGCTGGACCTGGGCGACCTGGTGCTGGTGGGCGGCCTGCGCTACGACTGGTACAAGACCGGCGCCTCGCGGCCGTTCTTCACCGACAGCCTTGGCAACAAGAGCTGGTTCCCCCGGATCTCCACGATGCCGGGCTTCAATTCGTCCAATCCGGACGCGATCATGGTCGAGGATCAGAGCCACGACTATCGTGAGCCCGCACGTGCAGGTGTCGTTCCCGGTGACCGAGCGGACCAACTTCCGGCTCTCCTACGCCCACCAGGTGCAGGCGCCGGACTTCGGCCTGATCCTGGGCGGCATCAACACCGACCTGAGCGTCACCAACACCAACCACTTCTACGGCAGCGATCTCGACTTCGGCAAGACCATCACCTTCGAGTTCGGGATCCGGCATTCGTTCAGCGACGACATGGTGCTGGACATCTCGGCGTACAACAAGGACAAGCTGTCGGATGCCGCGGGCCGCCTGGTGTCGTTCTACGATCCGTTCAAGCAGGCGCCGGTGGACATCCGGGTCGTCACCAACGCCGACTTCGGCAACGCCCGGGGTATCGACATCCGGTTCGACCGCCGCTTCGGCGAGCTGTTCAACGGCACCCTGGCCTACACCTTTGAGGATGCCAAGAACACCGGGTCGGATCCGTCGACCTACATCAACTTCGGTTCACGGGTGCTGAACGCCTCGAGCGGCGGCAACAATCCTCCGCCTCAGGCGATCCTGACCACCGACCAGAACCGGCCGCACAACCTGGCCGGCCAGCTGGCCCCTGAACTTCCCCGACAACTGGCATCAGGGTTCGACCGGCGGGGCGATTTTCCAGAACGTGGGTGTGTTTCGCCACCTTCCGCTTCGCCAGCGGTACGCCGTACACCCGCTGCCCGGGCGATTCGGGTGACGAAAACGTGCTGTCCGGCACCGTGTGCGCCAAGCGGATCGAGGGCGATTACAACGGCGCCCGGCTGCCGATGCTCAAGTTCTTCGATATGAAGCTCACCAAGGGCTTCCAGTTGGGCGGGGTCGACCTGACCGCGTATATGGACGTCCGGAACCTGTTCAACTTCAGGAACATCCTGCAGGTCTTCACCACGACCAATGACATCACCAGCTCAGTGGAACAGCGATGAAATCCATCCGCGGCGAGCTGCAAGACTATCAGAACGAAGCCGCGGCGAATCCCACTGCACTACGTCGAGCAACGGTGACATCGACCTGAGCGCGAATTCCTGCGCCACCTGGATCAGCTCCGACCTGGTGGCCGCTCCGCCCAACTGCGTCTACCTGCAGCGGACCGAGCAGCGGTACGGCGATGGCGATGGGATCTTCACGGTGTCGAGCAGACCCGCGCGGTGGATGCGCTGTACAACCACATCCGCGGCGAGCAGAACTTCACGGGTCCCGAGCGCCGGGTTCGCCTTGGCGTGGAATTGAGCTTCTAAAGCGTAACCGGTTGACCGGTCCGGGGCGTCGCCCCGGACCGGGCACCACGTTTTTCTCTCTCTGGAGAGGATGCAATGCACTCACGATTCCGTACGAGAGGGCGCTTACAGCAGCCCTGATCGCGCTGGCTATCGCGGCCCTGCTTCCCAGCGTGGCGGACGCGCTGCCGAAGCCGGGCGCCAAGCCGCGCGGGTTCCGCCTCTTCGCGCGTAGCGGCAGCGTGCTCGGCGCACTCACCGGTAACCGGGTCTACTGCGGCCTGGCCACCGACGGCCGGGTCTGCGTGGACTCTACCAACTCCTCCACCATCGGCGGCGGGTTCTGGCCCAAGGGTACGCCGGACCAGTATGTGTTCAACTCAGGCCTGCAGCTGGCCGGCATCATCGGCACGGACGGCGGCGTCTGGGCGGGCGACACGGTCGGCGCCTTTTCTTCGACCCGAAGGGCACCACGGAGCACGGCGAGCCGGTCAACGTTTCGGGCATCCCGGGCTCCCCATTCAGGGCCTGTACAACTCGTCGCGCGCCGACGACCTGGCCGAGTGGCCGGATGCCGCCTGCGTGCCGAACGGCGACAATACGGCCAACTTCTTCGACCCGGCGCTGCAGACCGATGTGGGCAACGTGGCCAACCCAACTGCCGCAAGTTTGCCTCGCAGCAGGACGTGTGGTTCCTGTCCTGGGAAGGCAACCCGGCGCTGAACGCGGGCCGCAAGCACCCGCTGCGGCATCATGGTCGAAACTCGGGGCATGACCTGGAACTTCCCGGTCGGCAACGAGGACATCCTGTACTTCATCTATACCTTCTATAACATCACCTCCACCAACGCGGCCGACTACGCCGCGGTCCGGCCTACGATTCAGCCGGTCCTGATGGAGCGGGCCCAGAAGTTCCATGACCTGGTACAGCAGCGCTTCCGGGGTGGCGGTGCCGGCCGGCGGTTACACCATCAATCAACCTGTTCGCCGCCTTCTCGGCCGACATGGACGTAGCGGAAGCCGGAACCAACTACTCCTCGGTGAACCTGCCCTTCGCGCTGGGTTACGTGTACGCCCACGACTTTCTGGGTGCCCAGGGATGGCAGTTTGATCCCTTCGATCTTCAAGGCGCCGTTCTTCGCGGGCGCGGGCTTCGTCGGCGTGAAGTACCTGGCCAGCCCGACCGGCGCCGGCGTCATCAATCTGTTCAGCAACACGATCAACCAGGGCGCCTTCGACGACGCTCAGAACACGATTCAGCTCTACCGGTACTTGTCGGGGAACATCAGCAACGCGGCGGGCGACGCGTCGTGCACCTGCAGCCCGAGCACGTCGATCACATCTGCTTCGTGAATTCCAGCGGCCCCAGACGACATGCGGTTCTTCCAGTCGTCCAGTGCGCTCACGTTGAGCCCGGGCGGCTATGGGTCCATCGTGGTGGCGTACGTCTTCGCCGCGCCGGTGGGTCCCCAGCCGAACTGTGCCGGCAGCAGCAATTGCGTCCCGCCCGGCAATCCGACTTTCCTGAGCAATCCGACGAGGATGGCAAATGGAACGGGTGCCAGCTTGGTGGACACCATTTCCGGCTTCCGGGACTGGACCGACGTGAACGGCGACGGGATCGTCGAGCAGTCGGAGTTCACGGTGGTGAACGGCTCGCTGCTGCAGAAGTCGATCTTCGCGCAGACGCTGTTTGACGGGAAGTTCCTGCTGCCGGCGGCACCGGCTTCTCCCGAGTTCTTCCTGATTCCGGGCGACAACTCGGTGACGGTGATGTGGCAGCCGTCGTCAACCGAGACTGGGGCCGGCGACCCCTTCTTCCAGGTCGCGAGCACACCGCTGCGTGGCAGCGGCTGCCGGACCGCTTCTACGATCCGAGCTACTATCCAGAACGACGTCGAAGGGTTACCGGGTCTACCGGGGCCGGGTGGACTCTCCGAACGAGCTGACCCTGCTGACTCAGTTCGACTACAGCGGGCACTTCGATCAACGACTACACCGGCACGATCAATACCGGACCTTGACTGCGCGCCGGAGTTCGCGCTCACGACTTCGTGCCCCGGACTGCGTGGCAAACGCCAAGGACGGCACCGACCTCGTTGCCACGGTCACCCCCAACCAGATTCCGCTGATCGGGTAACGTGGTGCAGGTCCGTCCGGGCGTGGCCGTGTCCTTCTCAGCAACGGCACGGCGCTGATCGTTACGGTGATACCGCCGTGACGGGCGGCGCGCTCAACGGTCCCTGCGGTCCCAAGAGCCGGTGCCCTCCGCTGGATGACACCGGCGTGCCGTTCGTCTACATGTGGACAGCACAGCCGCGGAACAACTTCCGCTATTTCTACTCGGTTACCGCGTTCGACGTGAACTCCTTCCAGTCGGGTAACTCGAGTCTCGAGTCGGCCCGGTCGACGAAGTCGGTCACTCCGGTCAAGTCGGCCTCGAACACCAGCAGCTCGGCGCAGATCGTCGCGTCGACGCTGGAGGGCCGTGGCGTCGTGCTGGATACGTCGGTGGCGAATCCGACCCTCGATGCGACCACCGGTCGCTTCAGCGGTCGATTCCCGGCTGGCCAACAACTGGGGCGCGGGCCTCGGGGCACTGGTCTCCCAAGTGCTGAACGGAGCTGGCTCGTACGTGGCCCACATGGACAGCATCGTCCTCGGGGATCCCTACGTCTCCGGCGCCAAGCACACGTACTGGTTCACCGCTGCGGCGAGCGGATCGAATACGGTGTTCTCGGTCGCGGTGGGTCAGCAGCAGGAGTTCCGGACAGGACAGCGCCTTCACGGCCTTCCCCGCGTTGCCGGTCGACAACAGTCTGGCCAAGCAATTCGGCGGCAACAGCTCATTCAAGCTGCCGGGCCGGGTCGACGTCAAGAGCACCGGCGTCGAGTACGAGATCCTGTACGGCGCGCGGCTGTGTCAACGGGCGTCCGGGCTTCGATACCGGTGCCGGCTGCAGCTACAACGGTTCCCGCTGGTTCGACGGCCCGTCGCCCACAACCAACGAGACACTGGCCGATCCGCAGGCCTGTGATGTCGCGAATACAGCGGCACGCCGATGACCTGCTTCAACAACGCGGGCGCACTCACTGGCGTGACGACGATCTTCCAGAACAAGTGCTATCACTCCTCCCAGGCGCGCTGGCTGCCGCGAGCACACCGGAATTCTTGCGGGGTGCCCACCGTGCCGCCGACTTCAACGGTACTGGGGTGCAGGCGGGAAGATTGATTCGGTCATGGATGTTACCCATAACGTGTCCGGTCCCCGATCCGGCCGATCCGGGTAACTGGAATACCCACGTGGGCGGCTCCTGGGTGCATTCTGAATCAGGCGGCCACCAACGTCGGGGCGAGCGGAGACGGATCCACGATTCTCACGGACCGCGACTTCGCCTGTGTTGAACCCCTTCAGGAGTTACGCGGCAGGCGTCTTCACCTGCACCGCAGGTACTCCGGCGTATGCCCTGAGCGATGTGGCCGTGCCTGGACCGATCGGCTTTTTTCAGCGGCGGGCAACATGCCGCCGGTCGTGCCTATCGTTCCGGCAGCCAACAACGGCTTCATTCTCTATATCGCGGGCGACATCTTCACGATCGAGCCGAATGGCGGCACGGTACCCGCCAGCGGCACGGTCTGGGCCCTGCGACAGTATGTGGGTGCGATCACTGGTGGTAACGGAGCGGGCGGCAGTGAAGGCCCGTATGCGTTCAGCCAGCCTGATGGAGTACGCCCGCTCACCGCAGTGGGCACCGATCTGCGCGTGTCCTTCCAGTCCAACAACACGGTCGCTCATGCTTCGGTTACCGACCTGAAGAAGGTCCACACCGTGCCCGATCCGTTATTACGTGACGAGCGAATTCGAGCAGACCACGGACACCAAGTTCATCAAGTTCGTGAACCTGCCAGCCAAGGCCATTATCCGGATTTACCTCGTCGAGCGGAGTCCTGGTGAACGTCCTGGAGAACCCGGGGAATACCTGCCAGAACTTCGACAACCTGTTCCCAGGTGCTGCTGACAACCCGAGCGGCGGCGAGTGCAGTTGGAATGTCCGGAACCGCAACAACCAGGTGGTTGCGAGCGGGGTGTACTTCTACCACATCGAGTCCGGCGACGCCCGTCGGGTCGGCCGGTTTACGGTCGTCAACTTCGCCCAGTAGTGATACCGTGGGGTCAGGCGGTTCGCCGCCTGGCCCCTAAGCACCCCAGGAGATCTTAAGCTATGATTGAGAATCTTCCCAAGCGCCTGGTGCTGCTGGCGGCCCTGCTGGGTGGTCTGCCGGTCGGCCTCGCGGCCCAGGCCGGGACTACACAGGACAACACGCCGTACGGCACCACCTCCGCCGAGTTCCTTCTGCTCGGCGCCGGGGCACGGGGCGCGGCGCTCGGCAGCGCGTACGCCAGCATCGCCAACGATGTCAGCGCACTGTACTACAACCCGGCTGGTACCGCGCTGATGACGCGGCCCGGTATACTGGTCGGGACCTACGACTACGTCGCGGATACCCGCTACAGCTGGGGCGGCTTTGCCCTCCCCTTCAGCGGCGGCGCCCGTGCCGTGGGCTTACAGATCGGCACCTTCGGCTTCAGAGGACCAGCCGGTCTACACTACCGAGCAACCGGAGGGTACCGGGTCGGTGTACTCGGTTAACGAAACCTTCATCGGCTTGACCTTCGCCCAGAACTTCTCGGACCGCTTCTCGGCGGGTGTTACCGCCAAGTACGTGTCGGACAACCTGGGTGATGCCAGCGGGAACGCCTTCGCCGTGGACTTCGGCACCAACTTCCACGCCTCGCTGAACAACCACCCGATCAAGTTCTCATTTGTGCTGGCCAACCTGGGCACGGACCTCTCCTATTCAGGCAATGCGCTGAACAGTGAAACGCCCCGTGAGCCGCTGCCCGGTGAGGATCCCGTGCCGTCGGCGCCCCAGCCCGCTGAGTTGCGGACCAAGGGCTTCCCGCTCCCCACGACGTTCAAGGTCGGTCTGGCCTATGATATCGTGACCGGCACCGCGAACCGGCTGACCTTCCTGGCCGACTTCAACCAGCCCAACAACAACAAGGCCGGCTTCTCCGGCGGTGCGGAGTGGATGTCCAAGAACCTCGGCGGGTCCGCCTTCGGCGTCGCCCTGCGGGGCAGCTATACCTACTTCCCGTCCAACAACCTGGACCCTCGACCATCACGACGGCCTTGAACGACGAGGAGAATCTCGAGGGTCTGGCTGCGGGCGGTGGACTCTTCTACGCGATGGGCAACTTCAACCTTGGTGTCGACTACGCCTATCGCTACCTCGGCGTCCTCGGACCGACGCACTTCATCAGCTTCGGCCTGGGGTGGTAATCTGATTTGACCGGTGACCGGGAGTCCTTGCGACTCCCGGCGCTGGAAGGGATGCAATGAATCGGTTGTCGTTAATGGTCGTCCCTGGCCGCAGCCGTCGCAGGTGCGGGCTCGGCGATCGCAAAGCAGTCGGCTCCGGAGTTGTCGCTGCGCGCCTTCCGCTACTATCGGGCGGAAGGGAATCAGACGAGGGTAACTGCCTTCGCCGAAATCCCGCTCAGCGGGATGACCCCGACATCGAGTGATCCAGGGGACAGCTCAGCTACAAGGTCCGGGTCAAGGTTTCGGACTCGACCGGCTTGGCGTTGTACGAGAACAACTGGGCCAACCATGCCCGGGCGGATTTGAAGGCCGCTGGTGCCTCAGCGATGGAGGGTCGTCGAGTTCAGCCTGGCTCCGGGTCGCTTCCGGCTCGATGTCACGGTGGAGGACTCGGTCTCCGGCCAGCAAATGGCGTCCAGCGTGGATCTGGTCGGTTACACCGGGTCGCCCGGTGCGTCGGATCTGATGTTGTCGCCGGCGATGCGGCCGGTAACGGGAGCGATACCCTGCCCAAGCCGGGGAGCGGCGATGGGGCAACACCCTGGTCACCACCGCCACCCGGCTCCGGCTGACACCCCTCAGGGCCCGAGCGTTCTACTTGCTCGAGGCGTATGCCGACAGTGACGAACCCGGAACGATGTCGGTTTCGGTCAGCGACACCAGCGGCAAGGCTCTGATCAAGACTCCGGCCACGCCGGTCCAGGTTGCCGCGGGTGGATCGATTCTGAAGGGCCAGTTGGACCTGACGGGGTTGCCGGCCGGGACGTACCGGCTCACGTTGAGCCTCACCGCCGGTGGCAAGACGGAGGAACGGTCGGACGATTTGATCATGGCGGACTTCCAGGAGGCGATGAATCGCGAGGCCGCGCGACTCGCCGCCGAGCGGGAGACCGATGCAGGTTACTTCGGCCAGATGAATGAAGCGCAGCTCGACAGCGCGTACGCGCCGCTGATTTACCAGGGGCAGCGTGACGAGTTGTCGGTCTACAAGAGCGGCTTGAGCCTCGCGGCCAAACGCGAGTTCATGACCCAGTTCTGGCAGAAGCGGGATCCAACCCCGGGCACGGCGCGAAATGAGGCGCGTGAATCGTTCTACCAGATGATCGCGTTCGCGAACGAGAACTACCGCGAGGGCGGCCGGAAGACCGGAGCGGGTTGGAATACCGACCGCGGGAGAGTCTTCCTGCGGCACCAGGGCGAGGCCGAAGAGAAGCTGGACCGGGTCGCGGCAGGCAAGGCGCCGCCCTACCAGGTCTGGCGGTATGCGACAGGGAAGCGGGAGTACTACATCTTCGCCGACCTGAGCGGAGTGGGTGGCTACAAGCTGCTGCACTCCAACGATCTCAAGGAAACGAGCCAGCCGGGCTGGCGAGATGTGCTGGGTAACGACGCGCTGACGGACATCAGCCGGTATTTGAATATCGATTTCTTCCGCCATGGATCAGTGATCCTCTAACTGACGTCAAGAGTGAGGTACACCGTCATGATGCACCCCAAACTTCGTTGGGTCATGTTTGCGGCCGCCTTGGGCCTCGTTGCCTGTCAGGGGATCCTACTGACTCTCTACGGAACGGAGCCCACGGACTCCGCGCTTCTCCCGGGACCGTGTTCGTCCCGCAAAAGCGACAGCGTGGCCATCGTGACCGAGCTGTTTGACGAGCAGGGCAACAAGCTCACCGCCACCTTCAGCGGGACGAGCTCGGATCCAGCCCAGCTTCCGGTGACTCTGGATAACTCGTTCATCCCGGTCTACGACGCAAACAATCAATTGGTGCCGCCCACCGACGCGACTCGCGCACGGTTCTTCGTCAAGTGGAGTAGGCCTCACGGCCGGCACTCTTACCTTTACTTCGGCCGGCCTGACTCAGACCGTTCCGGTGGTCTCGTTTCCAAACACGGCGAGCGGCGGGGGAACCAATTTTGCCGTGGCCTCGCTTTCCACCACCACCCCGGCCTTGGGCGATACAGTCACGCTTAGCGTCCCAGCGCCTTGGAAGCTGGACCCGGCCGCCACCGTCTTCGGGGCGAATGGCCCGCTGGTCAGTCTCGCCGTGGCTGCGGATAGCTCGTCCATCCAGTTCATCCCTGGGCCGAACATCGACACTGTGGTGACAGTAGGGCCCGCCCTGCTGACGTTTGGCCCGGCCAACGATCCGCAATGCTCCAACCTTGTCGGGCTTCAACCTTGAGTCCTCCGTGGCGCTGACCAGTCCGGTGCTGACCACGGTTGCGGTCGTTATCGGGAACACCGCGCCCAACACGAACGACCTGGTCACGGTCACCGCGCCCGCAGGTTTCAAGTTCCTGCCGAATGCCGGTATCCGGATCGGGAATAATTCCGTCATGACAGTCACCACCGTCGCCGCTGACAGCAACTCCTTCACTTTCAGGGCGCAGGGGCCGGGTAGCACTGGGAACCCGACGCTCGATAACGTGGTGCTCGATTTCCTTACCTCGGTTCCGCTCTCGCTGGACGCCACGACCTCAATGACAGTTGGGGCGACGGTCACGTCTCTGGCTGGTACAGACGCAATCGCTACCGCGCCGCTCCAGACAATTCCTGACAGCGGGACTTCCTCGGTCCTCAGCGATGCCGGCGGATTCGCCGGCAGCAGCGACTGCGGCAACTCGCCGGGCGGTGCCGGGTGCCGGATGTACAAGATCGTGCTCACAGCCGATCAAACATTCCGGGTGGCGGCGACTGGAACAACACGTCTGATATCGGCATCTACTTCATGGACGCTGCCTTCACCGACGTCTTCCCGGGATTTGGCTGCGATGCGCATGGCCCGGATGGCGCGGGGAAACCTGCGACGTGCCGCTGGCGGCTGGCACTTACTACAGCATGGCGGCGGTGGACTTCGCACCGTTCTACCCTCCACCCGACAACGTCTCGGCCTCGGCCATCACGATCACGCTCACCGGGCTGGGAAATCCCTGACCCCTTGTCGTGAAAACAAAAACCCCCGCCCATTGGCGGGGTTTTCTTTTTGGGTCGGTCAGCTCACCGGGACCGGTGGTTCGTCCCTGAACTGTTGCTGGTAGAGCCGGGCATACAGACCTCCTTCGGCCAGGAGGTCCGCGTGCGTGCCTTCCTCGACGATCCGGCCGTGGTCCAGAACCACCAGCCGGTCGGCCCGGCGGACTGTGCTGAGCCGGTGGGCAATGATCAGGGTGGTCCGTCCCACGAGGAGACGCTCCAGAGCGTCTTCGACCAGCCGCTCGCTCTCGGTGTCCAAGCTGCTGGTTGCCTCGTCCAGAATCAGCATGGCCGGATCCTTGAGGATCGCCCGGGCGATGGCAATCCGTTGCCGCTGGCCGCCGAAAGCTTGACCCCTCGTTCGCCAACGATCGTGTCGTAGCGGGCCGGCAGGCGCTCGACGAACTCGGCGGCGTGTGCCGCCTTGGCCGCCGCTTCGATATCGCTCTCAGGGGCGTCCGGGCGCGCATATGCGATGTTCTCGCGCACCGTTCCGCCGAAGAGCGCCGGCTCCTGTGGGACCACCCCGATCATTCCCCGGAGATCAGCCAGGGTAAGCCGCCGAATGTCGGTCCCATCGATCAGGATCCGCCCCTCCGTCACGTCCCAGAAGCGGGGTAGCAGCGAGACCAATGTTGTCTTCCCGGCACCAGAGGGGCCGACAATCGCCACGACCTCGCCTGGTTGAGTCGCAAATCAATCTTCCAGAGAGCCCAGGGCGCGTCGGAGGAGTCCTGATACCTGAAGGACACCTGCTCGAAGGCGAGACTGCCACGCACCGGCTTGGGAGCGGCTCCGGACTCTCGGATCCGAAATGGGAACCGGCGCCTCGAGCAGCTGGAAGACTCTCTCCGCCGCGCCTACTGACTCCTGGTAGCTGCTGAAGAAGGACGCGAGCGCGCCTACCGCCCCCGCGATCGTGAAGGTGTACAGCAGGAACGAGAACAGAGAACCGGCAGTCAACTTCCCTTCCAGGACGAGGAGGCCCCCTGCCAGAGCACCACGACCATCGCGCCGAAACCGGAAAGGGTGATGGCCCCAAAGAAAACTCCACGAATCTGAGCGCGGCGAACCGCGGCCTGGACTACCTCGCGGATCCGGTCGCCAAAGCGTCCGCGTTCGTGGGGTTCCTGACAAAGCTCTGAACCGTCCTGATCTGGCTGAACGCTTCTTCGGCGACGGCGGTCGCCTCGGCAATCTTGTCCTGAACACCGGTGCTCATTGAGCGTAACCGGCGGCCAAAGAAGAGCGCGGTTCCCACCGCAATCGGAACCACGGCGAGCGCCGTCAGCGTAAGCTTGGGCTGGCTCACCGTCAGCATCACGATGCCACCGACCAGAGCCAGCACCTGCCTCGAGAATTCGGCGATCTGATGGCTCAGGATTCCCTGTAGAAGCCCCACGTCCGTGGTGAGCCTGCTCGTCAGCTCTCCGGTCCGTCGGTCGGCGAAGAATCCCGGCGGCATCGAAAGCAGCTTGGCGAAGAGCTCCTGACGCACTCCCGCCACCGCCCGTTCTCCCGTCGCGCTCAACAGATAGGCCTGGCCGTAGTTGAGCACTGCCTGGATCGCGAACAGTCCGAGCAGCAGGATGGCGATGCGGTCCAGCAACTCCCGGCCCCGGGTGACGAAGGCCGCATCGAGGAGCTTGCCGACGATCAGAGGGAAGGCGAGCGAGATGGCGGCACTGCCCAGCAGACACGCCGCTGCGAGGGTCAGCGGGCCCAGGTGAGGACGAACTTCTGGGCCAGAGCCGGGATAGCGGCTCGGGAGAGGCGAGCTTTCGGCCGATCACCGACCTCCGTCCGGTGCTCCGATGGCCTCGACCTCGGGTTGATCGAGGATGAGAATGGGTGACCGCTCAAACCGATGCCCGAACGGCAGCGCGCGATCGATACCCATGGCCGCGAAAAGAAGGGCCAGATAGAGCAGGGAGTATTTGTACATCTTCCACGCGGTCGGTGTCACGCCGGCTTCTCTCAGAAGCTTGAAGCAGTACCACAGCAGGCGCGCCCCAAGCAGCGCCGCCGCCAGAGCGTAGAACAGGCCCAGCGCTCCGAACACCGAAGGCATGATCGTGAGTGGCAACAGCATGAGGGTATACGCCAGCATCTGGATCTTGGTCCAGTGCTCACCGTGGACATTGGGCATCATGGGAACGCCGGCCTTGGCGTAGTCACCCTGTTTGAGCAGGGCGAGAGCCCAGAAATGCGGCGGGGTCCAGAAGAAGATGATGGCGAAGAGATAGAGTGCCGCCAGGTCGAGCGATCCGGCCACCGCAGCCCAGCCTACCAGGGGCGGAAAGGCGCCGGCCGCGCCACCGATCACGATGTTCTGCGGGCTCCATCGCTTCAGCATCATGGTATAGACGAGCACATAGAACAGGAGCCCGCCGAGCGCCAGCCAGCGCGCTCAGGGGATTCACCATCTCCCAGAAGGTCCAGAAGGCGAGGCCACCGAGTGTGACGCCGAAGAGCAGCGCCGCGAGTGGCGAAATCCGCCCGGCCGGAATCGGGCGGAGGCGCGTGCGCGCGCCATGCGATCGTCGATGTCCCGGTCGAACCACATGTTGATCGCGTTGGCGCCGCCTGCCATCAGGTACCCACCCACGCAGACCCAGAACACCAGAGATGCGCTCGGCAGCCCGTGTCCGGTGATGAACATCGGCGCGATAGTCGTGACCAGGAGCAGGGAAATGATCCGTGGCTTGGTGAGAGTGATGAGATCGGCGATCAGGGATGGCGCCTCGGCGGCTCGGCGGCTCGGGCGGCTCGGCCTGGAGACTGGCTCGCGTCCCGTGCGATAGACCAACACGACCAGGCTCACCCAGACCAGAGTGCCCACCAGCAGGTGCAGTGCACGCCACTGAAGTCGGCAGCAGGTGCAGAATCATGAAGGCGGCGACGGCGATCTGGCTCAGGGCGAGCGCCAGCGACGGTAATCGCCGCTCGGCGAGCAGCGGGTCCCCATCCCGAGCTTCGTACGGCCGGAGTCATCGTCAGGCCCAGGAGAGTGAAGGCCGACCAGACGGTGAATCCACTGCACCAGCCCGAGCGTGGTGGCGGGCGGAGCGGCACTGCCGCCGCAGAGCGGGAATCCCAGGCAATACAATCCGGCATCGAGATTCGCGGTAAGTGCTCCGAGCGCAATGGTCACGAAGCCAATGCCCGCGGTCAGATGTACCAGCGAGGGCCGGAACGCGGCAGCGGTTCAGGGTGGCCTGCCGAAACCGCTGCCCGCCCGCAGGGCAGCGACGACCAGCACCCCGAGCAGCACCATCGCATTCAGCAGGTGGACGATGACGACCGCCGGTGGCAGATCGAGCTTCACGATCACCGGTCCCAGCAGCACCTGAATGACCAGGAGGATCACCGCCGCAAGAGCTGGTAATGAACAGTTCACGCTGCTTCCGATGTCTCCGCCAGGCGACCGCGAACAGGGCAAAGACCGCTACCGTTACCAGGGCGGCAACCCAGCGGTGGCTGATCTCGATGAGAGTCGGCAGGTCGAGCGGCGGGAACCACTGCCCGTCGCACAGTGGCCAATGATCGCCACAGCCGAGCCCGGAGCCTGCGATCCGCACCACTCCCCAGCGTGATCAGGCCGATCACCGCAGGCCGAGGCCGCGAAGGCCAGCCGGCGATACAGTGTCGGACTGGGGGAATGCTCTACAGGCATCAGAGAACGGCTCCGAGGCGGAAATCGGGCGGGGGTAGGGGGTGAGCGCTTGTCACTTAAAGGAAAAGAAGACCCTGTGTTTCGGTGGGGAAAGAAACGCTTCCTGCGCTGCCTTGTCAAGCGGGCGCGACTGTGGGAACTTACGGCATCCGAAGTGTTATCTCCATGTCGCCAAAGAGGATCGATTGACTGAGCCAACCAGGCCGGACCCCTGGGGAGAGCGACTGCCGCGTCGGTTAGGCCTTTGGAGCGCTGTCGCGGTGGTGATCGGATCGACGATCGGCAGCGGAATCTTCCGGACCCCGGCGCTGGTCGCCCAGAAGATCGATGACGTCCCCCTCTTTCTTCTGGCCTGGGTCATCGGCGGAGCCGTCGCGATCTGTGGAGCCCTGACCTACGCCGAGCTCGCCGCGAAGTTCCCGAGGAGCGGAGGCATCTACGTTTTTCTCCGTGAAGCATTCGGCCCGCTACCCGCGTTTCTCTTCGGCTGGGCCGAACTCCTTATCATCCGGCCCGGAGCCTATGGAGCAATCGGTATTACCTCGTCGGGCTATGCCCTCAGAGCCGTCGGACTCGATCCCGAAGCGATAGCGATGGCCGGAGTTGGAGTCAGGGCAGATCAGCTCCTCGGCGCCGCGCTCATCATTCTGGTCGCGGTGGTGAACTATCACGGGATCCGGAAAGGTGCCGTGCTGCAGAACCTGAGCACCCTGTTCAAGGTCGGAGCCCTCGCTGCCCTCATACTGCTGGGATTCGCATTCGGCTCCGGCATGGGTCCCGGCGAGATGCTGAGCCAGCATGCCAGCGTCGCAACATCGCCATTCCTGCTTGCCATGGTTTCCATCCTGTGGGCCTATGACGGGTGGGCCGACCTGGCATTCGTGGGCGGTGAAGTCCAGAGATCCCCAGCGCAATCTTCCCAAAGCACTCTTCATCGGGACCGGCCTGGTGGTTGTCGCTCTACCTGAGCGCCAATCTCGTCTATCTCCACCTGATTCCGATCGAGCAGATGAAGGGGGCGGAGCTGGTCGCCGCGGATGTCGCGACCCTCGTCTTCGGTGCGATAGGTACTGTGCTCGTCGCGAGCGCGGTTGCCGTCTCGACCTTCGGCACCTTGAATGGGTCGATGATGACCGCGCCGCGAATCTTCTTCGCCATGGCCGAGGATGGTCTCTTCCCGAAGGCGATCGCGAAGGTGGATCCCAAGACGGGTGCTCCCACCGGCGCAATTCTGCTCGCCGCCGTACTCGGCGTGATCTTCATCCTGATCCGCACTTTCTCCCAACTGGCGGATCAATTCATCATCGGGATCTGGCCGTTCTACGCACTCGCAGTGGCCGCCGTGTTCGTGCTCCGCAAACGCGCCGACCTGGAAAGCCCCTATCACACCTGGGGCTACCCATTGGTGCCGCTCTTGTTTCTGGGGGATCGCTGTTTCTGCTGGGGAACTATCTGGTATCGCAGACCGGGCAATTCACCCTGGACATCGGGATCATTCTGACGGGGGTGCCGGCGTATTACGGGTGGAGGAGATGGGGAGGTGGGAAGTAGGAGTAGGGAGTAGGTGGTGGGTAGTGGGGTAGGAAGTTCCTGTTGGCCTTTTTCTAACCGACGCCGAACGCTTCGCCCCACTTCTCACTTCTCACTTCTCACTCCTCACTCCTCCTCCTCACTCCCACTCCCCACTCCCCACCCACCTCTAACCCGACGTCCGCCGCCTTCGGACTGTGGGTCAGCGCCCCAATCGAGATGTAGTCCACGCCGGCCTCCGGCATAAGCCCGCACGTTGGTCAGATCGATTCCGCCCGAGGCTTCGATCTCGATCGTCGGGGCGAGCGATCGCGCGACCCGGGTCCAGGCCCGCACGATCTCCGGCACCTGATTGTCGATCAGCAGCCTTGTGGCCCCCGCCTCACAAGCCATTTCGAGCTGCTGCGTATTTTCCACTTCGATGTGGTAGCGCGTTACCCCGCGCGCGCGACCTTGCCGTATCACATCTTCCAGCGGGATTCCGGTCTCCTCCAGGGCCCGCCAGTGATTGTCCTTCACCATCACTTCCTGAGCGAGATCAAGACGGTGGCCCGATCCGCCGCCGGCCAGCACCGCGTGCACATCGAAGAGGCGTAGGCCGGGGGCAGTTTTCCGAGTGTGCAGGATCCTGGCGCCGGTGCCTTCTACCGCGTCCACGTACGTCCGGGTCGAAGGTCGCGATCCCCGATGCCCGTTGGAGGAGATTGAGGAGCGGCCGTTCAGCACGGAGGATTGGCCTGAGATTGCCATCCATGGTGCCGATCACTGCTTGAGAGAAGAGGCGATCGCCCTCCTGTGCGAGCCACCTGATCCGCCCCAGTCCGCATTCTTCCGCGACCGCATCGGCGTAGGGTAAGTCCAGCGACGATTCCCGCCGAGCGGAATTCGATGACGGCAGTACCGGTGAGATCGGAGGGGACGGTCAGTTCGGACGTGACGTCGCGGGGACCGTCTTCGGCGAGTGCTTCGCGCGGGCGAGGCCGAGTCGCGTCCGCGGCGATTACCTTGGGCTGTGCGGCCTGCGCACCGCTCAGCGCTTACCGCTCACTTCCCAAGGGCCACCATCCGGTCCAGTGCACCCGCGGGCTCGTTTGGCGATGTCGGGTGGCACGCTGACGTGATAGCGATCGAGCACCAACGCATCACGCACGTTGGGGAGGGTAATGGCTCTTCATGAAGGCGCAAACTGCTTCCGGATCGGCTGGGTAGAAGTGCTTGTCCGGGTTCAGTTGCTGCATGCGGTGCATGATCCCGGTTTCGGTGGCGATGATGAACTCCTTGGCGGGACGCTCCCGGGTGAGATTCACCATGCGCTCGGTCGAGGCGACATGGACCCCTCCGACTTGATGTCGCCCAGACCCATCGCATAGATCAGCTGGCCCGCGCAGCCGCATTCCGGATGAACCAGGACCTCGGCGTCGGGATGCTCGTGACGGACACGGTCCAGGGTCTGCGGATTGATCTCGCGATGCACGTGGCATTCGCCGAGCCAGACCTCGATGCGACGGTTGGGCCGCATCCGCTTCACGTGCGCGCCCAGGAAGAAGTCGGGACAGAACAGAATTCCCTTGTCCTCCGGGATCGCGTCGATCACATCGAGCACATTCCCGCTGGTGCAGCAGTAGTCGAGCTCGGCCTTCACTTCCGCGGTCGTGTTGACGTACCCGACGGCGATGTAGCCGGGAATTTGGCTCGCCAGCGCCGGACGTCCTCTCCGGTGATGGTCGCTGCCGGGAGCAGCCAGCCCGCAGATCGGGCAACAGCACTCGCTTGGTCGGAGCCAGGATCGCGGCGGTCTCGGCCATGAAGTGAACGCCGCAGAACACGATGACATCCTGTTCCACGGCCGCGGCCTTCCGCGAGAGGCCGAGCGAGTCCCCCACGAAGTCCGCGACGTCCTGCACCTCGGGTCGCTGGTAGTTGTGGGCGATGATGACGGCATTCCGCCGCTGCGCCAGCTCCCGAATTTCCTTCTGAAGCGCCGGGACATCGACCGGAGCCTGGGGCTCAGGATCGATGACGGGAAGCATGGCTCCCGACGGTGATACGACGGTCATGCGGTGCTTCCTCCGACTCGTGCCCGAGGAGGATAGTCGAGACGCCGGTGGCCGCCTCGGCTTTCACGCCGCCGCCTTGCCGCCTGGGCAATCAGCCGCGCCACCAGTACCTGGTTCGCGCTGCGCCACGCTCCAGGCGGAATCTGACGCGCGACCCGGCCAAGGGCGCGCTTCGCGTGGGTGAGCCGCGCCTCCGTCCTGGTCAATCCCACGTCCGGAGGTCATGATCTGGCGCATCTGGTCCCGCAGAGGTTCACAGTCATGATCCGCGTTGGGAGCGCCAAGATCAGGAGCGACCGCCGTACTCGGTACCGCCCGGACCAGCTGAGTCCGCCCCACGCCCTCTCCGGTCCTTCCGTAAGAGCACGGGCCACCCGATCGGCGAAAACCAGGCCCTCAAGCAGAGAGTTGGATGCCAGCCGGTTGGCACCGTGAACTCCGGTGCACGCTACTTCACCGACTGCCCAGAGCTTCTCACGGGTCGTGCGACCGTCGAGATCGGTGCGTATCCCTCCCATCGCGTAGTGCAGTGCCGGGGCTACTGGAATCAGCTCCTTCGACGGATCGATTCCGTGAGTGGCCAGGATGCTGGTGACCCCGGGGAACCGTTCACGGAAATCCGGAATCTCCCGCGCGTCGAGCCAGGCACCGCCCGTAGCATCGGCCGCCGCGACTGCGCGGGCCACAACATCCCGGGGCGCCAGTTCACCGCGCGGATCTGCATCGAAGGCGAAGCGATGGCCATCGCGGTCCAGAGGAGTCCACCGGCGCCTCGGACCGCCTCGGTGATGAGCGGGGCGGGGTTTACGCCAGGAAGCTTGAGAGCGGTCGGATGGAACTGCAGAAATTCGAGGTCTCGTAGCTCGGCGCCTACCTGCCATGCCAGGGCCCAGCCGTCGCCGGTCGCCACAAGCGGGTTGGTCGTTACGGCATAGAGCTGGCCGACACCACCCGTCGCCAGCACCACGTCCGGGGCGGGAATTTCCCGCGCTCCCGATTCGCCCAGGGCTATCACGCCAGTCACCGATAGACCGTCGTGACGCAGCGCTGCAACTTCGGTGTGTTCGAGGATTTCGATCAAGGGATCGGCCCGGACGATCTCGGTCAGCCAGGCCATCAATGCGGCACCAGTCCGGTCGCCGCCGGCGTGGATGATCCGAGGTCGTGTGTGAGCCGCCTCGAGGCCCATTCTGAGTGAGCCATCGGGGCCCCGGTCGAACACGGCTCCCATCGCGAGAAGCTCCCGGAATGCGATCGGGCCCTTCGTCCGTCAGCACCCGGACCGCTTCCGGGTCCGAGGGCCATCACCTGCCGCGAGCGTGTCGGCCGCGTGCTGGCCCGGGCTGTCGCCGGGCCCCAGTGCCACGGCGATACCACCTTGAGCCCAGGCGCTGGCGCTGTCGGTCAGCGCATTCTTGGTCAGGAGGACCGAGGCCCGCCCTTCAACGGCGAGGCGCCAGGCTGTCCAGAGCCCAGCGATGCCGGTGCCGATGATGATCGGGCGGGAGGTGGTGGACATGATGGAAATATAGGGAGGTCGGGAATTTCAGATTGAAGATGTCAGATTGAAGATTGGGAGCGGAGGCCGCCAAATCTGCAATCTGAAATCTTCAATCTGCAGCTACGTCCTCACCTTCACCAGCAGCCACAGGGCGGCCGCCATGAAGAGAGCATTGGGGAACCACGCCGCGACGAGTGGGTTCACGATGCCGCTGGTTCCGACCGCCTTCGAGAGCTGAATCGTGGAGAGGTATATCAGGGTAGTGCCGAGGCTGATCGCGATGCCGATGGCGGTGCCTTGGCGGGGAGAGGTGACTGCGAGCGGAGCCCCGAACAAGGCGATCACCAGGCACGCCGCCGGGAGCGCGATCTTGAGCGCCCGGTCTACCTCGAGCTTGCTGGCGTCGTTGCCCGATCGCTTGAGGGCATCGATGCTGCCGGCTCAACTCCGCGTAGCGCATCTCCTCTGGAGATTTGGGCTCTACCAGCAAGTCGGCGGGTTGCTGCTGCAGCGCGCGGAGACGCATGGACTTGAACTTGAACTCGTCTTCCACTCCCTCACCCGCAAACATCCTCGTGGTGCCCGACCAGACCCGCCACTTGTGGAGGGAATCTTCGAAGGTCGCGCTGTCGGCGATCACCGCGAGGCCGGGATATTCGGGACCGGTGCCTTGCCGTTCAAATACCACCTGGCGCAGCGACCGGTTCGCTACGTCGAGCGAACGGATGGTGTACACCCAACCCTGATCGGCGCGGTAGACGAAGTTGTACCGGGCCGTCTTGGGCTTGAGAGCTTGGATTTCTGCAGTTCCAGTTCTTTCGCGGTAGTGCCGGGCGAGAGTTCCCCGACCACAACGGCAAGGCAGGAGGCGAACAGCGCCGACAGGTAGAGCGGGAGGGCCACGCGGTGGAAGCTCTGCCCGCCGGCCTTGGCCGCCGTCAGCTCCGAGTTCCTTCCCAGGTTCCCCACGGTAAAAACGGTGGCGAACAGGACCGCCGCCGGCATCACGAGAAAAACATTCTCCGGCACTGCGTAGAAGTAGCTCACCACGATCTGCTTGAGGGTGAGCCCGCGGTCCAGGAGTTTCTCCAGGTTGTCGGTCATGTTGATGATGATCGACACGAGGGGGAACCCCAGCGCGGTAAGCACGAAGATGGTGAACCACGAACGCAGGACGTAGCGATCGAGCAGTCGGAGCACCATCAGGCGACCCACTTCCGGCGGAAGCGTCCGGTCAGCGACTCCCACAGGTCGGCGAAGTCGCCGCCGCGGGTGGATCCCGACTCGCGGCCCACCCGGTAGATGCCGAAGATGCCAAGCACCGCGAAGATGATGTTCGGCGCCCACATCGCCGTGGCCGGCGAAACGATGTCCTTGTTTCCCAGGCCCTCACCGGCGATCAGGCCGACGTAGTAGATCGAGAAGACGAACAGCCCGCCGCCGATGACGAGACCCATCCCGCCCCGGGGAATCGGAGGGCCATGGGGATGCCCACGATGGCGAATACCAGACAGGCGGCGCTGATCGCCCACTTCTTGTGGACCTCGACCTCATACTGGTCGGCTCGAAGTGACGAGGTGCGACCTTCGTCCAGCGCGGCCGAAATTTCTCCCCACTGAGTCAGCGGGATTGGCCGTCGCAGAGTGGAAGCCTGACGCACCGGCTGCGGAAATCCGTTTTTCAGCGATGTGACCGGAAGCCGGTCGCTGCCCGGTTTGGGCGCCATGTTGTCGACTGGAGCGGCGGCTTGTGTAGACGAATCTTCCCCAACCGTCTGAGATTTGAGCCAGCCCCCACTCGCCGGAACACGCGACAGTAGCCCTTTGGCCGGGGCGCTGGTGGGGAGGCCAGCGGAGGCGGCGGTTCCAGTCCCATCAATGCGCGAAGGTCTTTCTGCAGCGCCGTGGCGCGGCGCTGATCGCTCAACTGGGTCTCGTAGTCCGCCTCCCAGACGACGTCCATCATCTCACAAGTGGTCATTTCCCGGTCGCCGCGGACCCGTCGCTGCTTTCAGGTCGAGCCGGTTGGACACGTCTTTGACGAGGATGTTATTGACCGAGAAATCGGTCACCTGCATGAGATTGGGTTCGGTCGCCTTGAACGCGTGAATGGAGCCGTCGAAGAGCCGCAGCGTGAGATCAGTGGCGTCGGATGAAAACCCCATCACTCCACTGTCCGCGTAGATGATGCGGCGTCCGTCGGTGGCCGCCATGTCGTAGATCGTCACATTCCGCAGCCGGCCCGTATTGGGATCGATCCGGGTCGCTCGCAGGAAAAGCCCCGAGGGCGGGATCTCGTTGATTACCTGCTCCCGCATCTCGAGCGTGGGCTTCTTGCGCTGAATGTTGATCAGCAGGTTGCGCAGTTTGGCGTTGCTGTCCGGCAGGATCTGGTCGGTGAACCAGAAGTTCACCACGGCTAGAGTCCCACCGGCGAGCAGGGCCGGTCGCAGCATTTGCAGCACACTGACCCCACTTGCCCGCATCGCGGTGATCTCGCTGTCCGCAGCCAGATGGCTGTAGGTGTAGAGCATCGCGATCAGGACCGCCATAGGCAGTGTCATCGCGATGATGAAAGGCAGGCAGAGGAGAAACACCTCGCCGATCACCGTCCAGGGCAAGCCCTTTCCCACCAGCTGGCCGAAGCGTCGGGCCACCTGGTTGAGCAGCATGATGCTCGTCATCGCGGTAAAGGCGAAGAGGAGCGGGGAAGAAGTTGCCGAAGCAGGTAACGGTCTAGCAGTCGCACGTGAGCTAAGTCTCCGAGTTGTAAGGAGTTCCAACGGTCATTATATTGCCGGTGTCCCTCGCCTTCAAGCCCGACTTCGCCATTTCGCCCTCGGTCAATTCTCTACGAGTGGCGCGTAATCTCTTCGCCCTGACCATCCTGCTGGCCCTGCCCGGAAGGATGGCGGCGCAGGTGGATACGTTGCAGCCAGCTCGGGCGGACACCTTGCCGCCGGCGCGGGTGGATACGGTCTCGCAGGCGCCTGCCGATACCGTCCCTCCCGTCCCGCAGTGGCTGCGCTTCCATGGGCCCGAGCTCACTCTCCAGGAGCCCCCACCCTGCGAAACCCCTGGTATGGGGACGACGGACCCTGCCCGGCCAAGCCGGCGAAGCGTGGGAAACGGGCCTTCGCGCAGCGGTGGATTCGAACCGGGTGTCCGGGCTGACTGCCCACCGTCTGAAGGAGGTCTATGGCCAGAAGGCCATGGATCAATTGGAGGCCGATTCGCTCCGCAACGAAAAGGGGTTGATCGGGATCTCTCGCAAGTACGTGGACCTTACCATCGATGGTAACGCCAGGCTGGAAATCCGGACCGAACGGCTCAAGAACGAACGGTGTACGCCGATTGAGCTGCTCGACCCCAATTCGGGCTGCTCGGGAGGATTCAAGACTCCACGTTTCGACACGGAGCTCAGTATCGTCTCTGGCGGGCTCCTCGCTCGCCGGCTCCACGTCGACGTGGACTATGACACCTCACGCGACTTCAACGCCAAGAACAACTTTCAGATCTATTACGAGGGCTTCCCGACGAGATTGTGCGACGGGTCGAAGTCGGAACGGTAACATTCCGCCCACCCTCCTCGCGCTTCATTACTGCCTCGATCCCGGCCAACAACTTCGGAGTCAACGCGACCTTCGAAGTGGGAGCCCTCCAGCTCCAGACCATCGCCGCAACGCAGAAGGGGAGTCAGGTCGCCGAGCGGACCTATACGGTAGGCGCCACCACGGTGCAGCCGCAGGACCGGCTGCTGCGCGACCTCGACTTCGAGAGTGGGAGGTTCTTCTGGGTGGTGGATCCCCAGTTGCTGCCTGGCTACCCCGCGCTCGATATCCTCTCGGTGAACCCGGCTCAGGCGCCGGCGCCCAGCCAGCCGGTTCAGGTCCGGATCTATCGCTACCGTCCCTCGGCGACTCACAACGGTACCAATCCCAACCTGGGCGGCATCAACGCCATTGCTATCGGTGCCGACCCGACCCAGCGGGTAAGCGCGATCTGGGAGCTCCTCATTCAGGAACCGACTACTACCTGGATGGCTCGGGGCTTTGGTTTGCGCTCGGCACCCGCCTGGACCGCAACGACTATCTAGCCGTCAGCTACACGACACCGGCGGGACAGGTAGGCACCTTTCCGGCCCGCGACAACCCCGCCTCCGCCCGGCGGTGCGCCGCGGGATACGCTGCGACTCATCGTCGAGCCGAAAGTCGACTTCGACCAAGCCCACGTTCCGGCATGAGATGCGCCAGGTGTATCGGGTGGCCGGCACCGACCTGGACCAGACCTCGCTCAAGCTGACCATCACGCTTAACCAGTCGGAGCGGCCTCTCAAGCCGGGAGCGCAGCCCACCTACCTCTCGCAACTGGGGCTCTCGACCTCCAGCGATCCGACCCTCTTCAATCTTCAGGACCGGCTCTTCCCCGGGTCCGGGATGCGGCGGCCGACCAGACGGTGAGGGAAGCGTACATCATCTTCCCCACGCTGATTCCCTTCGCCGACAGTACCAAGCTCAACCTGTCCGAGGTGTCGGACTCTCTCTATAAGACGCCGATCTACCTGCTGTTTCAGGAGGGGCCTCCGGCAAAGTTCGTCCTGCGCCTGCAGTACAACGCCAGCAGCACCGGAGACCGGAGCACGCTTGACCTCAACGCGCTGCAGATCCGCGACGGGAGCGAGCAGCTCATTGTGAACGGCCGGGTGCTCGAGCGGGGAGTGGACTACAACATCTCCTACGACGTTGGCCAGATCACCTTCCTCGATCCCGACGGGCTGTTTGGGACCGCGGGAACCACCCAGGTAACCGCCCGATTCGAGGAGCGCGGCATATTCGCCATTGCTCCGACTTCGATCTACGGTGTGGCCAGTCGCTACTCTCTCGGTCAGACCGGCGGGATCAACCTGATCGGCATCTACCAGGTGGAGCAATCCGCCTTCAATCGTCCTCAGCTGGGCTTCGAGGCCAGCGCGAACATGGTGGGCGGGATCAGCACCGACCTGCGCTTCAAGCCGGACGCGGTAACTCGCTTCTTCAACAAGCTCACCTCGAGTCCCGCCGTCGCGCCTTCTCGGCTGGACGTCAACGCCGAGTTCGCCGTGACGCGGCCGGATCCCAACCGATCAGGACAGGCTTACCTGGAGGAGTTCGAGGGCGACAACGGAGTGCCGGTCTCACTCCGGGAGAATCTTGTGGGAGTTCTCCAGCAAGCCGCAGTTCGCCGATGGCGTGACGCAGGTGGTTGGCGCCTCGTTCGACAGCGCCGATGCTGTCCAGATGACCTGGCAGAATCTGATCCCCAACGGCACCGGCGGCGTCGTGAGCTGCGTGCCAGGGACATTGATCCCAGCATCCAGGTGGCTGGTTCCGCGGATCAGCTGGAGACGGTGCTCTATACCACCCTGCATGCCGATACGGCGGGCGGCATCGTCCAGCAGAACAATCACTCGCTCTGGTCACTGCCGGCTCGGCCCAACCGTCCGCGCTGGCGTTCAATGGTTTCCGCCTTGAGCAGCACCGGCGTCGACCTCTCCAGAACGAGTTTCTCGAGTTCTGGGTGTTCGAGGGCAATCCCCGGACGGCGGATTCCGCCCACGTCCAGATCGTAGTCGATCTGGGCAGCGTGAATGAGGACGCGCTCGCGTTGGCGCCCGATAAGTGTCCATGTCGACTCAACCTTCACGGGAGGAGATACGACGGATTGAACCTGCTCAATACCGAGCGCGAGCCGACCGGCATCTTCAACGCCGAAGTGGATGACATCGGGATCCTCTCCGACCGGCCGGACACGATCTTTTCGCCCTCGGGGCCGGTCCTCGACCCGGCCCTCTGCCAGCGGGTGCTGAGCAGCACCGTTCCGGTTTACCGCTGGGGCGACCTGGGCGCCCGCTGTACCAATGGCAATGGGTTGCTCGACACGGAAGACTTGAACAACGACAACTTCCTCAACGCCACTGGCACCGCCGAGAACGTTTTCCGCTGGGTGGTGGACGTCACCGATCCCAAGTACTTCGTGCGGAACGGGGTATTCGCCGCCGATTCGATCGCGGGATGGAAGCTCTACCGAATTCCGCTCCGGCGGCCGGAGTTCGAGCTGGGCACACCCAACATCAGGTTGATTCAGCACCTGCGGTTGACCGTAGTAGCCGATCCCGACCAGGGGGCTCGGATATCGTCGCCCGCTTCGCGCTCGGCCGCATGCGGTTCCTGGGTGCTCCCTGGGTCCGCCGGGCCGAATCGCCTATCGCAAGCATCCAGGGGGCGACCGGGGCGCCGATTGGAGAGGTCGTTGCCTCTACCATCTCCACCGAGAACAGCGAGCTGGGCTACGTCTCGCCGCCGGGTGTCAGCGGATCCACTTCCAGCAAGGGCGGCGCAGTTGACGAGTTTGGGCGGCAGATCAACGAGCGCTCGCTCCGGATCGTGGCCAGCCGGTTCACCCAGGGGCAGCGCGCCGAGGCGTACTTCCGGTTTCCCAGCGGCCCCCAGAACGTGCTGGGCTATCGGGAGCTCAGAGTCGTGGGCCCGCGGTTCGGGCGATGGCTGGCTCGAAGGCGATTACGAGGCCTACATCCGCATGGGTAGCGACAGCCGGAACTTCTATGAATACCGGACCCGCTCATCCACTACGACATGGTTGCCGGAGATCGCCGTCAATCTGGAGGTTTTCCGCGATATGCGGGCGCAGATCGAGTCGCGACGGCTCCAGGGCCTTCCAGCCGATAGCGCGACTCGCGTCGCCTGCGGCGGCGATACGATTTCCACCGCGTACGTGCTTTGCAACAACAACGGCTACCTGGTTCACGTCGGTGATCCCGATGTGAGTCCACCGAACCTTGCCGCTGTCCAGGAGCTTGCTGCCGGAATTCTCAGAGTGGCGTCCAATGCCAGCACCGACAGTGCGGAGGTCTGGATCGACGACATTCGACTGGTGGAGCCGGTATCGAACCTCGGTACTGCGATGGCGCTCGATGCACACCTCACGGCGTCCGACGTTGGCGACTTCAGTCTTGGGTACGTCTGGCAGGACGGATTCTTCCAGCAGCTGGGTCAGGATCCGAGTTACCGGACGACCGGTGTCCTCACCGCGGCAAGCTCGCTGCGACTCGAGCGGTTCCTTCCCACCTCACTCGGCATCTCGATGCCGTTTGGTGTGTCGTATGTCCGGAGCGGCACCAACCCGGAGCTGCTGACCGGCACCGACATCCGGGGCTCCGACCTCACCAACCTCCGGAAGCCGGAGAGCTGGACGCTCGCCTGGACCGTCTCACTGCGGCGAGCGACACGCGGCCGTTCGTGGTGGGTGCGAGGGTTCTTCGACCCGCTGTCCCTCAACGCCGCCCTCACCGACGGCCGGAGCCAGACCGAGCTTTCCTCCGCCAGCTCCAACGCCCAGGCGTTCAATGCGGTCTATGCGCTGATTCCTGGACGAGGCGGGTTCGGTCTCAATCTCGGAGGTCTGGTGGACCATCTGCCCGGGTTCCTCAAGAACAGCCAGGGCGGAGAGGGGCTGCGCCGGCCCTTCGTGAACCTGGCACCGACCTCGGTGCGCCTATCCAGCGGGTTGCTCAAGAACGAGTCGCAACTCACCTCGTTTGGAGTGCCGGTGGAACGAGCCTCGGACTCGCTGCTTCCGGTGCTCCAGTCGCTCACCGACCTCTGGCGCAACTCCGCCGGAATGACCTGGCAGCCGCTCGGAATGCTCCGGCTCTCCGGAGACCTCGCCAGCACCCGGGATCTCCGTGACTATCCCGATTCGACCTCGCTCGGGCGACTGGTCGGCGACTCGAGGAAGCAGTTCCTGGGCATCGATGTTGGAGTCGAGCGCGACCGAACCCTGACCACGACGTTCGGGCTTACTCCGAGGTCACGTCCTGGCTGCGGCCCCGCCTGATCAGTGGCAGCACCTTCGTGCTCTCCCGCAGCCTGACCAGCCGCGATCCGGTCCGGGAAATCGATGACACCGCGGGCGCCTTCATTCTTCCCCAGACGCTGAACAACGGCCGGCAGAACGAGATTGAGTCGGATTTGATCTGGGCGGAATCCTGGCGGGGATCTTCGGAGATAGTACGTCGATAGGCCGGCTGGCCCGCCGGGCTCGCCCCTTCGATTTGAGCGACCGCCTGGGGCACACCTCGACCTACGATCTCGCGACCTTTGATCCCGGTCTGTCGTACATGCTGGCGCTCGGCGGGTTGGAGGACTTCCTCAACCAGGAGGGTGAGAAGGCGATCGCCGCCACCGAGACGCGCACCACGTCATTCAGCGGCGGTGCGGACCTGCCATTCGGGATCAGTGCGCAACTCACCTACTCCCGAATCCGGTCGAACCGCTTCCAGCAGATCGTCGGCCGCTATCTCAACACCGAGAGCCTGCAGCGAGAGTGGCCCAGTGGCAGCGTCCGGTGGACTCGCACGCTGCGGAACGGACCGTTTTCCCTGGTCGGCTTGGGCACGGCGTTCCGGTGAGGGAAGGGACAACCACCTCGCCCGGGCGCCATCGGCGCCGCACCGACGGTGAGCTCCACCAAGTCCTCTTCGGTCACGCCCGATCTCCAGGTCGGGTTTACCAATGGTGTGGCCCTCACGGTCGCGTACAACATGTTGGACCAGGAATCGGAGAACAACGGAAACCTCAACCGCCTGAACCAGGATGACATCAACGGCAGCCTGAACTATTCCTTTCCCCTCCCGTTCCGGATCAACCGGCAGAAGAAGGTCGCGCGCTCCTCGCTCACTGCGCTCTGGTCCAAGGCGGTCACCTGCCTCGATCGGCCGAGTGTGTCAGAATGCGAGGTCACATCGGATACCCGGCGGCAGGAGCTCCGGGCCGGTGTCGATACCGATGTCATGCAGACGCTGTCGGCCGGACTGCAGTTCTCCTATTCGGTCAACGAGGCGCGGCACATCAACCGGAAGTTCTCCCAAATGATCATCACGGCCTCGGTGCAGTTGTCGTTGTTTGCGGGAGATTATCGGTAGCGCTCTAGAGGCGACTAGTCGATGGTCGATGGTCAATGGTCGATGAGCCTCGAGACTCACGAATGACCTCTATTGACTGTCGGCCATTGACCATCGACCATTGACCACCGACAACGTCCACCTACCCCATGACCATTCGCCACCTCCAACTCCTCGCCCTCGGCTTCTTCGCCTGCTCGCCAAAGGCAGACATTCCTCTCCACGAGTTCGACGGCGCTACCGCCTTCACCTACCTGCAGCGGCAGGTCGGTTTCGGCTACCGAATTCCGGGGACTCCGGCGCACGAGGCACAGGCTGCCTGGATGGATTCGCTGCTGCGCCAGCGTGCCGACACGGTAGTCGTGCAGAGCTGGAAGCATGTCACCCAGAAAGGTGACACGCTGCCGCTCACCAATCTCATCGCGCGGTTCAATCCCGGCTCCCGCGATCGGCTCCTCTTCCTGGCCCACTGGGACACCAGGCCACGCTCGGACAACCCGAAGTACAACGGTCCCCACACGCCGGTTCCCGGAGCCAACGATGGCGCCTCCGGCACCGCCGTGCTGATGGGAATGGCGGACGTCCTCAAAAAGTCCCCACCCAAAGGCGTGGGCATAGACCTGCTGTTTGTGGATGGCGAGGACTACGGCGATTTCGAGAAGGAGAAGGACGACGTTCTCATCGGGTCACGCTATTACGCCCGGCACCTGGAGCCCGGCCAGCTCCCGCTCTACGCCGTGCTCTTCGACCTCGTGGCCGACAAGGATCTCAAGCTGCTGCCCGAGGGACAGTCGCTGCTCGCCGCCCCGGAAGTCGTAGAGCTGGTCTGGAATACGGCGAGGGAAATCGGGCACGGCAGCGTCTTCGTCTACTCTCCCGGCCTCGGGCCGACCCTGATCGACGATCACGTGGAGCTGCAGAAGGTGGGCATCCGAGCCATCGACGTCGTCGATTTCGCTTATCCCGACAGCGTGGGGCGCCTCTACTGGCACACTCCCGCAGACACTCTCGATAAGGTCAGCGCCCAGTCTCTTCAGGTCGTGGGCGACGTGGGGATGGCCTTGGTGAGGAAAGCAGAGAAGTAGAGAACCCACTCACTCTCGCATTTTCCTGGGTCTGTCCGCGTTGCCTGCAGTACTCCTCACGCCGCCCCTGCACTACGATGGGCGCATGGGCCCGAGCGTCGCGCCATCCTTCTCCTGCTGGGGCTTGCCCTCGTGGGGCAGGGCATTCGGGTCTGGTGGAATCGTCCTGATACCGCACCTGGTGGCTTGGTCCTTCTTCCTCCGGATTCCAGTCAGCCGCTCGCGGCTCAGCGCGAGCGATCAATGAGTCTGGACCGGCCGCTCGCTCCCGGAGAGATGATCGATCTGGATAAGGCCTCGGTGGATGACATCGCCAGGTTACCTCGAGTGGGACGCACCCTGGCCAAAACCATCAAAGCCGATCGCGATGCCCGTGGGCCCTTCGGGAGTCTTCAAGGACTCGATCGAGTGCCGGGAGTCGGTCCGGGTCTCCTGGCAGGTCTCTCCCCTCATGTCGTGTTTTCCGGACGACCAACGGTCGAACCCTCGGTTCACCGCGCGACTCTCAACATCAATGCGGCAGACTCCGCGGCCTTCGAGCGCCTCGCCGGAATCGGTCCGTACATGGCCGGTCGGATCGTGGCCTATCGCAACCGGCACGGATCCTTTGGCAACGTGGACGATCTGCTCAAGGTAGGAGGAATCGGACCCGCCACCCTGGCCAAAGTGCGAGAATCCTTGGCAGTCCAGTAGGAATTCTGCCAGCCGGCAAAGTCATTCCGGTGCGGCTTACGACTTGACACCCCCTCCCCTCTATCTAGCTTAGGAGGAAGTGCCCTAAACCGTTGTCATTCCTCACAATCCGAATCTTGGCGAGATGGCGACAGCTGCGGCCAGCAACGATCGGCTGGGTGACATACTCATCCGCGAAGGGCTCATCACACGTGAGCAACTCTCGGCGGCCCTGAGCGAGCAGAAGTCCACCGGACACCGGTTGGGCTACGTTCTGGTCAAACTGGGACTGGTGCAGGAGCTCGAGGTCACCAAGGTCCTGGCCCGCCAGTATCGGATGCCGGCGGTGGACCTGAGCCGGTTCGAGGTGGATCCGAAGATCCTCAAGATGGTCCCCGGGGACTTCGCGCTGAAACACATCCTGCTCCCGCTCAAGCGCGAAGGACGCACCCTGACCGTCGCCATGGCGGACCCCACCAACACCGGGGTGCTCGACGACCTGAAGTTCATCACCCGGTACGACCTGTTCCCGGTCATCGCCGGCGAGTACACCCTGCGCAATCTCCTGGAAAGCATTACGAGTCCTCCGATCAGCAGCCGCAGACGCTGCTCAAGGACATGGAGAACATGGGTGATACGGATGTCGAGGTGGTGGAGGACACGGAGGAGGAGGCCGCGACCCAGGCGCAGATCAACGATGCGCCGGTCGTGAAGCTGATCAACGGCATTCTGACCGACGCGGTCAAGCGGGGTGCGTCGGACATTCACATCGAGCCGTTCGAGCACGAAATCCGGGTGCGTTACCGCATCGACGGCGCGCTGCTCGAAGTGATGAAGCCGCCGGTGAAGATGAAGGCCGCGCTCACCTCGCGCGTCAAGATTCTCTCCCAGCTCAATATCGCGGAGCGGCGGGTGCCGCAGGACGGCCGCCTCAAGCTGAAAATGGGCAACCGGGTGATCGACTTCCGGGTATCCACTCTGCCGGTGCTCTTCGGCGAGAAGATCGTGATGCGAATTCTCGACAAGGGGAACCTGACCCTCGATCTCAGCAAGTTCGGCTTCGAGGCCAAGGCCGAGGCGGACTTGATGAAGGCGATTCTGAATCCGTACGGCATGGTACTGGTCACCGGGCCGACCGGCTCGGGCAAGACGACCACGCTTTACTCCGCGCTGTCCCGGGTCAATACCATCGAGACCAACATCATGACGGCGGAGGACCCGGTCGAGTACAACCTGATGGGGATCAACCAGGTCCTGGTCCGCAACGAGATCGGGCTCACCTTCGCGGCGGCGCTGAAGGCGTTCCTGCGGCAGGATCCCAACATCATCATGATCGGGGAGATCCGGGACCTGGAGACCGGCGGCATCGCGATCAAGGCCGCCCTCACGGGGCACCTGGTGCTCTCCACTTTGCACACCAATGACGCACCCAGCACGATCACCCGCATGATCGACATGGGGATCGAGGCGTTCAACGTGGCCAGTGCCGTCAACCTGGTCGTGGCCCAGCGGCTGGTACGGCGTATCTGCAAGGACTGCAAGGGTCTCGCACACCTATACCGATGTGGAACTCAAGTCTCTGAACGAGGATATAGAGAAGGTCCGGAACTTGCCCTTCCATGAAGGGCTCTGGGTGCGACACCTGCAATGGCACGGGCTATAAGGGGCGAGCGGGCCTCTATGAGGTCATGGCTCTCTCACCCGACCTCAGGCGTGGCATTCTGCGAGGGGCCTCGGTGGCGGAGCTCAGGGATCAGGCGGTAGTCGAGGGCATGCTCACCCTCCGGATGGACGGACTCAAGAAGATCGAAAAGGGCGTGACCACGCTGGAAGAGGTCATCAAGGAGACGGCCGGATGACGATCAATCTGCGCGCGCTGCTCGAGGAGATGATCGAGAAGGAGGCGTCAGACCTCCACGTCACAGCGGGCGAGCGGGCCAAGCTCCGGGTCGACGGAGACATGACCAACGCCTCGGCGCCCGACGGTGCTGTCGCCCAAGGACACCCTCTCGCTCGCCTACTCGGTCCTCACCGAAAACCAGAAGAAGCGATTCGAGACCGAAGACGAGCTGGACTTCTCGTTCGGCATTCAGAACCTTGCCCGATTCCGCGGCAACGTGTTCAAGCAGCGCGGCTGTGTGGCCATGGTTATCCGCATGATTCCCTTCAATGTGCGGACCTTCCAGGACTTGGGCCTCCCTCCGATCCTCTCCAAGCTGGCGGAGAAACCGCGCGGGCTGATCCTGGTGACCGGGCCGACCGGCTCGGGCAAGTCCACCACGCTCGCGGCGATCATCGACAAGATCAACAAGGAGCGGAAGGGTCACATCATCACGGTGGAAGATCCGATCGAGTTCATCCACCGTCACCAGAGCTGCATCATCAACCAGCGCGAAGTGGGCACCGACACCAAGAGTTTCGCCAACGCGCTGAAGTACGCCCTTCGCGAAGATCCCGACGTGCTGCTCGTGGGCGAAATGCGGGACCTGGAAACGATCGCCGCGACGCTGACGATCGCCGAGACCGGCCACCTGGCTCTGGCGACGCTGCACACCAACTCGGCGGCGGAGTCCATCAACCGTATCATCGACGTGTTCCCTCGAACCAGCAGCAGCAGGTCCGGGCCCAGCTGGCCTTCGTGCTGGAAGGCGTCGTGACCCAGACCCTGCTGCAGAAGGCGAAGGGTCGCGGACGCGCCATGGCCGCCGAAATCATGGTCTGCACCCCGGCCATCCGCGCGCTGATCCGCGACGACAAGGTCCACCAGATCTACTCCGCGCTGCAGTCGGGCAAGAAGCACGGCATGCAGACGATGAACGATTCGCTCTTCCAGCTGCACACCAGCCGGGAAGTGCACGCTCGAGGAATGTCTCCGGGCCTCGGGCGATCCGAACGAGCTCCTCCGGATGTGCGGCGAGACGCCGATGGAGGAGCAGGAGATGGGGACTGTCGAGAAGTCCGCCAAGCCGGCCGGCCGGCGCTAACCCAGGGAGCTGCCTCATGCCAGTCTACGAGTACACCGCGCGAAACCCTGCCAACGGCCAGATCATGAAGGGCCAGCTCGATGTGGCGTCGAAAGACGACGTCGTGAAGCACATCAAGCAGCAGAAGATGATGATGGTGAACATCCGCGAGCAGCCGAAGCAGATCAGCTTCAGCCTCAAGCGGAAGGGCGTCTCGACCCGCGACATCGTGATCTTCACCCGGCAGTTCGCGACGCATGATCAACGCCGGTCTGCCGCTGGTCCAGTCGCTGGACATCCTCGCCAAGCAGACCGAGAATCCCGCCCTGGCCGAAGTCACCCGGCAGGTGGTCGTACGACGTGGAGAGCGGGCACACGCTGGCCGACGCCTTCTCCAAGCATCCCAAGGCCTTCACCGACCTCTACGTCAACATGGTCGCGGCCGGTGAGGCGGGCGGTATTCTGGACACCATTCTGCTGCGTCTGGCCACGTTCCTGGAAAAGAACGACGCCCTGGTCCGCAAGGTGAAGGGCGCGATGGTCTACCCGGGCGTGATCTTCACCGTTGCCGCGGTGGCGGTGGCGGTGCTGCTCATCTTCGTGATCCCGACCTTCCAGGCGATGTTCGCGTCGGTGAACCTGGAGCTGCCGCTCCCGACCCGTATCGTGATTGGGGCGTCCCAGCTCCTCACCAACTACTGGTGGGTGATCCTCGCTCGTCATCGGTGGAGCAGTATTCGGGATCCGGAAATACTACGCCACCGACGACGGCAAGAAGCGCATCGACCAGATGCTGCTCAACGCCCCGGTCCTGGGCGACCTGCTCCGGAAGTCGGCCGTGTCCCGCTTCACCCGGACCCTGGGCACCCTGATCAGCTCCGGCGTGAGCATCCTGGACGGACTCGAGATCACGGCCAAGACGGCGGGCAACCGGGTCATCCACGACGCAGTGATGGCTTCCCGGCAGTTCGATCGCCGGCGGTGAGACGATTGCGGCCCCGCTCGAGAAGTCCAAGGTCTTCCCGCCGATGGTGATCTCGATGATCGCGGTCGGCGAACAGACCGGCGGACTGGACGAGATGCTCTCCAAGATCGCCGACTTCTACGACGACGAGGTTGACGTCGCGGTCGGAGCGCTGCTCTCCCTCATGGAGCCGATCATGATCGTCGTCCTCGGCGTCATCGTGGGCGGCATGGTGGTCGCCATGTACCTCCCGATCTTCGACATGGTGAACGCGGTCCAGTAACCGCCGGATCCCACAGTAGTCGTCAACGGGCGGGGATATCCCCCGCCCGTTGGCTTTCCCCAAGCCTCCGTTCCTCAAGGGCGGGATCCTGGCTCATGTCCCATTCTGAAACCGCCCGGTAACCGGGGTCGTACGGGAACCATTACCTCGTCGGTCACTTCCCGGAGGTCTCCCATGCGCACCCTGTGGACCAAAATCGGCCTCGGCGCCCTCGGCGTCTTTCTGGTCGGCATGCTGCTCGTCACTGTCGTCGAAGATGCCAAGAGCACAATGAAGGCGGCGCTAACCCGGGTCACCCGGCCGCTCCACGTCGCGACCGCCGAGCTGCAGGCGGACATCCCCTTCGTCCTGGAAGGGCAGCGGTTGGGGACCGTCAACCACATGTCGATTCGCCGGCCCGCCGCACCAGGATCTCGCTCACTTCACGTTTACCGTAGCCCTCGATTCGGATGCGGACCTGTCGCAGCTGAAGGCGTGTCAGCTGGTGCCGGTCGGCGGCGATGACTTCGAGTTCGAGGATGGTTTCCGCTGCGCCGCGAAAGGTGAAAGCGGGTGGCAGGAGGTCGGGTCGATCGTGTTCCAGCCTTCGGGGCTCGAGCGCCCCGTTCTCGCCGGAAGCAAGGTCGTGGCTCAGCTCCACAAGGGCGACCCGTTCTCGGCCGACGCCGATTTCACCGGTCCCGTTCGCGTGAGTGCCAAGAGCGATAAGGGCGAGCTGCTTCACCTGAAGGCCGACAGCAACGGCGCCTTCCTGCTGGTAAATGGCAAGGACGGGCGCGCCGGTCGTACGGCTTCAGGCGGACAAGAACGGGTTCTCGCTCACCGTGGATACGACGGGCGCTCACTAGCTGCATCGCCCGCTAAGACGATTGAGCAACGCCCCCGGAGATCCGACCGGGGGCGCTGTCGTTCAGCCCCGGGGAGGCGGTTACATCATGGCCCCGGAAAGGCTACGTTCAGGAAGCCTAGCACGTCCGTTTTCCGGGGTAACATGGCCGCACCTCGCACCATCCAGCGCCGTCCATCCACTCCCGCCTCGCCATGCAGCGACTGGCGGCTTGAGCCGGAGCCTGCCCAATGATCTCATGTTCCAGACCTGCCGCACGGGTCTGGGCGGCTAGCCTGGCTTTCGCGGCCCTTTGGGCGTTCGCCCTCGTCATGAACAACGTCGTCGCCCGGATTCTCGGAGTGACGATGCTCTACTACCCGGTCTGGCCGATGCCGGGGAACCTCATTGCGGGAATCGGCCTGGCTGCTTCCGCCTGCTCATGGCCTACCTGGCCCGGGTTAAGAGCTTAAGACAGCAGCTCCTGCTGGACCTGGGTTCGGGGTACCTGGTGCTCACGTCATTGCTCGTGGGCTTCGATTGAGCAGTGGGAGCCCCATGTCACCCAGCCGAGCCCGTCCTGGATCATCGTGGGAATCGTGGTCTATCCCTCGATCGTGCCCAACACAGTGCGGAAGACACTCTTCACCGGTTTGCTGGCGGCCAGCATGGGGCCGCTCGCGCTCTGGATTTCGACCCTGCGCGGACAGGAAGTGAACGCGACCCTGTTCAACTACCTCTGGGCCTTCCTCCCCAACTACATCGCGGCGGCCATCGCGGTGGTCCCGGTCAAGGTGATCCGGCGCCTGGGCCAGCAGGTCAATCAGTGCCCGTGAGTTGGGGAGCTACCGCCTCGAGGAGGTGCTTGGGCAAGGGTGGCATGGGCGAGGTGTATCGAGCCACGCATCACACCCTCGCCCGTCCGGCAGCGATCAAGCTCATCCGCCAGGAAGTGCTGGGTGGCACCAGTGCGGCTGGCGCTCGGCTGATTCTCGAGCGATTCCGGCGCGAGGCACGAGGCCACCGCCTCCCTGAAGTCGCCGCACACGATAAGCCTGTACGACTTCGGGGTGTCGGAGGACGGCACCTTCTTTCTGGTAATGGAGTTGCTCGATGGCCTGGACCTCGAGAGGCTGGTGCAGACCTTCGGTCCGGTGTCGGCCGAACGGGCAGTGTATCTGCTGACTCAGGCGTGCGCGTCGCTCGAAGAGGCTCACGTGAATGGGCTGGTCCACCGCGACATTAAGGCTGGAAACATCTTCACCTGTCGTCTCGGTCTCGAAGTTGATTTCGTAAAGGTGCTGGACTTTGGTCTGGTGAAGGCTGAGAACGCGGACCCTGGCCAGTCGATGCTCACTGCACCCAACGCGACGGCCGGTACTCCCCGCCTACATCGCACCGGAGACTGTTCTGGGACTCCGGTGGACCACCGGGCGGATATTTACGCCCTGGGCTGTGTGGCCTATTGGCTGGTGACGGGTAAACTGGTTTTCGACGCGCCGTCAGCCGTGGCCATGATGCTGAAGCACGCGAACGAGCCGCCAATACCACCTTCCCGGCGGACCGAGATCGAGCTGCCCGCAGCCTTCGACGAGGTGATCCTCTCCTGCCTGGCGAAGCGTCCCCAGGACCGTCCACAGTCGGCGAGAGAGCTGGCCGCGCGGCTCCAGGCCGCGGTACCGGGAGCAGCCTGGGATGAGGAGCGGGCGGCACACTGGTGGGAAAGGCATCGGCCGCTCAATGCCTTCAGCGAGGAGTGTGTCGAGTGTGACATGCGCCTGATGCCGGCCCTCACTTCCGAACCGGACGCGGTCGAGCAGGCCAGTGGGGCGCGCTGACCTGCACCTCTCTGCGCTGGCGAGGCTCGCTGCCCTGCTGGCGTTGCTTGCGTGGCCCAACGCGCTCCCAGCCCAGCAAGATCTGCGAGCCCTGAGTCGGGATCTCGCAAAGGTCGCCTCCCAGGTACAACCCGCCGTGGTGCAGGTTCGAGTGACCGCCTGGGGTCCGCTAGGCGAGAAGAGCGGCACGGCCTTTCTGGGCAACCAGCAACAGACGGGCTCTGGCGTCATCCTCAGCCCGGACGGTTACATCGTCACCAATGCGCACGTGGTCGAGGGCGGGCGCCGCTTCACGGTCGCGCTGGCCACTCCGGCCGCACCCGACGCTCCGGGAGATCCCTCGTGGCCGGTCCCGCTCGCGAGCTCCAGGGCGAGCTGGTTGGAATCGATCGCGAGACGGACCTCGCCGTTCTCAAGGTTCCAGCCACCGGACTGCCCGTCGCTCGCCTCGCTGATTCCGATTCGCTCGAGCCAGGCGAATTGGTCCTCGCATTGGGCAGTCCGCTCGGGCTGGCCAGCACGGTGACGATGGGGGTCGTGAGTGCGGTGGGCCGGCAGCTTCGGAAGACGATCGGATGGTCTATATCCAGACCGACACCCCGATCAATCCGGGCAACAGCGGAGGGCCTCTGGTGACCACCGATGGAGCGGTGACTGGCATCAACACCCTCATTCTCAGCCAATCGGGTGGCAGCGAAGGGATCGGCTTTGCCGCCCCAGCAACATCGTCCGCCACGTGGTTGACCAGCTGCGGCAATACGGCCGAGTCCGCCGGGGCGACATCGGGGTCTTCGCCCAGACGATAACGCCCGCCATGGCGACGGCCCTTCGTCTCCCCCAGAACTGGGGCGTGGTCATCGGCGACGTGTATCCAGGCGGTCCCGCTGCCAAGGCCGGCCTTCAGACCGGCGATGTCGTCTTATCGGTGAACGGAAAGGTGGTTGAGAACGGGCGGCAGTTTGACGTGACGCTTTATCGCCAGCCTCTGGGGCAACCGGTGGCGCTCGATGTGCGGCGAGGCCTCCAGCACCAGACCATTCGGGTGCCGGTGATCGAGCGACAGGACAACGCAGCTCGCCTGGGCAGTCTGGTGACGCCCGAGAAAAACCTCGTGCCGAGGCTGGGTGTGCTGGGGCTCGACATGACCAAGGAACTGGCGGCTCAAATCCCGGGGCTGCGGCAACCAAGCGGGGTGGTCGTCGCGGCTCTCACCCCGGACGCCACCGCCGGGCAGGGCGGACTGCAGCCAGGCGACGTGATCTATGCCTTGAACGGAACCGCCGTGGCCACCGTCGCGGATCTGCGGCAAAGCCTTTCGGCGCTGAATTCGGGAGACACGGTGGTTCTCCAGGTCCTTCGGGACAGCAGACTTCGCTTCGTCACGGTGAGCATCGGGTGACTACGTCCACCGTGGATCAAGCCACGCCGCTGGATCGAGCGCTTCGGGTTGTTCACCGATGTTCGAGCCGGGGAGGGAGTGACGGCCCTCCTTCTCGCGCTCAATGTGCTCCTCCTGCTGTGCGCCTACTACATGCTCAAAATAGTTCGAGAGGCGCTCATCCTCTCGCACGAAGGGGCCGTGGTCAAGAGCTACGTCGCCGCGGGACAGGCGCTTGCTCCTTCTCGTGCTGGTGCCCGCGTATGGCGCCCTGGCCGACCGACTTCCGCGACGGCGCCTGCTCAATGTAGTCACCGGCTTCTTCATCTTGTGCCTCGTGGGGTTCTGGGCGCTGGCCCACGCTCGGCGTGCCGGTTGGCGTTCCCTTCTTTCTCTGGGTCGGCATCTTCAACCTGATGATCGTGGCGCAGTTCTGGTCCTTTGCCAACGACCTGTATACCAAGGATCAGGGCGAGCGGCTGTTTCCGATTGTCGCCTTCGGGGCATCGCTGGGTGCCGTGGTTGGAAGTCTCCTGACCAAGCGGCTCATTCCGCTGGTGGGAGTGCCGCAGCTGTTGCTGGTCGCCGCTGCTCTGCTGGCGATCGCCGCGGTCACTGAGCCATCACGTGGATGCGCGAGAGCGGCGGCATGCGGAGGCCGGGATTCCTCGACCGGTTCACCACGGCGGCGGTACCCGCGGCGACTGGTGAGTACGAGGTCGTCACCAGGGGAGAGAAGAAGGCGGTAACGCTCTCCCGTAGCGGGTTGCCGCCCCGACCCGGCACCTTTCCGTCTGGTTTTCGGGGATCGCTATCTCCTGCTGATCGCCCTGCTGATGCTGGTGCTCAACTGGGTGAACACCACTGGGCGAGTATATCCTGCTCGAGCGGACCGTCGTGACTGCCGCGGCCGAGGCCGCTGCTGCCGAGGAGACTACCGGCGGACTCTCTGAGGCGGAGTTCATCGGGGCGTTCTATTCCCAGTTCTATCTTCGTCGTCAATGCACCGTCGGGATCCTGTTTCTCCAGCTGTTCGTAGTGTCCCGGCTTTTCAAGTATTTCGGAGTTCCGGTGGCGGTCCTGGTCGCTGCCGATCCTTGCTGTGATCGGCTATCGCGGCGCTCGCTTTCTATCCACGTTCTGTCGGTGGTGCGCTGCGGTGAAGATCGCCGAGAACGCGACACGACTATTCGCTGCAGAACACGGTGCGCAATGTGTTGTTCCTACCCGACCAGCCGGGAGCAGAAATACAAGGCGAAACAGGTCATCGATTCCTTCTTCGTCCGGATAGGGGATGTCCTTTCCGCGCGTACTGGTCTTCGTGGGAACCAGTCAGCTTCGGTTCGGCACGTCGCAGTTCGCCGAAGGTGAACGTGGTGCTGGCGCTTTGCTGGTTGGTGCTCGGCCGTACTGGTCGGTCGGGCGTACCGGCAGAAGACGGCAGGATTGGCATGAGGATCCGGCGGGGAGTCGCTGCGGTAACGCTCGCCCTGAGTGCCGTCACTCCCGGTTGGGTCCATCCTCGCTCAGCAGGGTCCCGAGCCGTCAGCCGGAGACGACTCTGCAGGCGGCCGGCAAACAGTATGGCGCCGGTTGGTTCCATCGGTTCCTGATGGGCAGCGAGTATCGCGAGGTGTGGACCACTCCGATAACGGTTCCGGTGCTGGACATGGATACCTACGCGGGAGGAGTACGCGCCGTGTCCGGAACCGGAGGCCAGCAGAGCAAGTCCCTTCGTCTCCAGGCCACCGACGGGCGACAGTTCTTTTCCGCTCAATCGACAAGGATCCCTCGGGCGCTCTCCCGGAGGAGTTGCGGCAGACCGTTGCGGCGGGTGTGGCGCGGGATCAGACCAGCTCGGCACTGCCGACGGCGCCCTGGTCGTGGGCCGGCTGCTCAAGGCCGCCGGCATTCTCCACTCCGATCCGGCGATCGTCGTCCTGCCCGACGTCGAGCGCATGGGGAGTTCCGCTCCGAGTTTGCCGGGCTCATGGGAACCATCGAAGATCGGGTCGGTGGGTCGGGTCCCGCGGCGCACTGGGGCGGAGCCACCGAGATCGTCCTCACCGACACCCTTTTTGCCCGGCTCGAACGATCCTCGGATGATCAGGTGGACGGACCCGCCTTCCTTACGGCCAGGCTGTTCGATGTTCTGATCGGCGACTGGGACCGGCACCGCGATCAATGGCGCTGGGCCTACTTCGGAGACTCACTTCCTCGACGGTGGGTCCCCATTCCCCTCGACCGGGATCAGGCCTTCGCCAAGTACGACGGATTCCTGCTGTGGATCGCGCGGCAGAGCGCCCCTCAGCTCACCGACTTCAAGGGCGCCTACTCCAATCCGGTCGGCGCCGCCTGGAACGGGCGCGACCTGGATCGTCGGTTGCTCATCGGCCTTTCCTGGTCGGACTGGGAGGCCGTCGTCAGCCGATTGACCGCTGCCCTCAGCGATAGCGTGATTCAGGACGCGGTGGCCGCCCTCCCTCCGGAGCATTTGCAGCTCATCGGGAGCCGCCTGACCGAATGGATCATCCAACGCAGAAACGGCCTGCCCAAGGAAGCGCGGAAGTACTATCGAGATGCTGGCGGGCGAAGTCGATGTCACCGCGACCGACAGTGGCGATGTGGCTGATCGCGACCCGTGATGAGTCAGGCCTCGAGCTCACCATAGGTTCCGCGCGAAGCGCCGGAGTACGCCCTGGTTTCGCCGCAAGTTCCTCGCAAATGAAACCAGCGACATCCGGGTCTTCCTCAGCGAATGGCGCTGACAGCGCGATGGTATCCGGGAGCGGTGGCGGCCCGACCCTGAGAATCCTCGCGGATCAAGGTGACGATGTGATGGTCGATTCCGCGGCCAGCGGGAGCAACCGGTTTTACGACGATCCGGCGGCGTCCGGAGCACACTCTGGGAGAAAGCGAGGAGATCGATCGCAGGCCGTACGTCCTGCCGGCCCGGCCCGGAGGGTCAGCTTCCGCCCCGAGACTGGGGTCACCGCTCGGCAGTGGTTGGTTATGGGGTCTCCTACGGCCCTGACCTGGGCGTCTTCTTCGGGGCCGGTGTCACCTACACCCGCTACGGCTTCCGCAAGCTTCCTTTTGCCAGAGCGGCAGCGGATCAGGGCCGGATTCGCCACCGGACCCGGCTCCTACCGGTTCGACTACCGAGGAGAGTTCCATCGGGAGAACTCACGGGCCGGATTTCTGCTTCTGGCCCGGGCGTCGGGCATAGACGTGCTGAACTTCCACGGCTTCGGCAACGAAATCGATGATCCAGGCAGCGCCGAGTTCTACCGGGTGACTCAGGACGCGTACACGGTGTCGCCCCTCTTCCTGTTTCCCTTGACCCAACACGGGAATATCGCGTTCGGACCGTATCTCAAGTATGCGAGCACCGACAACCGTACCCGATCGTTTCCTCGCCACGGTCAATCCATATGGCTCGGGGAATTTTGGTGAAGTCGGGGCCGGAGTAGCGTTCCGATTCGACAGCCGGAACCGGCTGCACGCCGCCACTCGGGGCTGGACGGTCGAGGTCACCGGACGGGTGTTCCCGGCGTGGTGGGATGTCGAAGAGGTCTTCGGTGATGTCGCGGCGGAGGCCACGACGTTCCTGAGTCCGAAATTGCCGCTACACCCCACCTTTGCCTTCAGGGCGGGTGCAGAAGAAAATCTGGGGCCCGTATCCCTACTTCGAGGCGGCATACATCGGAGACGCCGGGACCGTCCGTCTCGGCCGCGACAACCGCTATGCCGGCGATGCCTCGGCCTACGGCAACGCAGAGTTGCGGTTGGGCCTGGGCCGCGCCACCATCGTCCTGCCGACCGATTTCGGAGTGTTCGGTTTGGCTGACGTGGGCCGGGTTTTCCTCGAGGGCGAGAACTCCGATGTCTGGCATAGCTCCTTCGGCGGCGGCATCTGGCTGGCGCCCATTGCCCGCGACTACACCGTGAGTGCCGCCGTGGCTGCCGGGGACGAACGAACCGCCCTCTACGTCCAGGCCGGTTTCGCCTTTTGAGCGCGCGCAATACGGGCGATCAGCCCGGGTTCATCCGCGCCACGGTCCTGGCAAGCACGGTGGCGATTGCGTTTCAGCTGGCCTGCCAAGGCCACGCGAGACGCCCTCTTCATTACCAGTTTCGGCGTGACACTGTTGCCGCGGATGGTGGTGACCGCCGCGGTTCTTTCGCTCCTCGTCACTCTGTGGCTGGCGCGCCGGCTGGCCCAGCAGGGGCCCGCCAGCGCTGGTGCCCCGGTCTCTTCGCCGGGAAGCGCGATCCTGCTCGTCCTGGAGTGGCTGTTGACCTTCGTGTCGCTCCGTGCCGGCGGCGTTTCTGGTCTATCTCCACGTCACCGCACTTCGGGGCCCTCCTGGTCTCCGCATTCTGGGCGCTGGTCAACGAATCGTTTCGACCCTCAGCTCGGCCCGGCGGGCAGTCGGGCTGATTACTGCCGGCGCCTCGGCTGGCGGGATCCTGGGCGGCGTTCCTGACAGAGCGCATGGGGACGGCGTTCTCCGCCAGCTCCATGTTACCTGTCCTCGCGCTTACTGCACCTGGGTGCAGCGATCCTGGTGCAGCCGCTCGCCCGCACTTCGGCCAGCCGGCCTCAGTACGCCGGAGGCGGGTGATACGACCTCGTCGGCCATCGAAGCGCTGCGTCACTCCTCATACTTGCGCCTGCTCTTCTATCCTCGTTGCCCTGGCGGCGGCGGCGGAAGGCGTGCTGGACTACGTCTTCAAACTGCAAGCGTCCACGATGACCGACGGGCCTGGCTTGCTCCGGCTCTTCGGCGTGTTCTATACCGTGACCTCGCTGCTCACCATCCTGCTGCAGGTGACGGTGCTCCGCTGGATATTCAATCAGCTGGGCATAGCCCGGAGCACCATGCTGCTTGCCCGGCGGAGTGGCCCTCGGATCGCTCGGTGGTCTCGTGGCACCCGGCTTCTCCTCCGTGGCAGTCGCGCGTGGCGTCGAAATGGTGCTCCGCAATTCCGGTCTTTCCGATCGGCCCAGGAGCTGCTCTACTCTCCAGTCTCCGCGCTGGAGCGACGGGCCGCAAAGCCGGTAGTCGATGTCGGCGGCGCCCGATTGGGTGACATTGCCGGAGCGGGACTGGCGCAGCTGGCGATTCTCGCGGCGCCGGTAAGCCCGAGACCGCTCCTGCTGGTCGCCACGCTGCGGTCTTGCTCTGGGCACGCTCGGCGGTCGCACGGCGGATGCAGCGGGGATATCTCGGGGCGCTCGAGCGGAGCCTCCGGGCCAGGGAAGACCAATTGGGGCCGGAGGAGGTCGCCGCCGCGATGTTCCAGACCGTTGGCGCGATCGATCTGACCTCGTTGAGGGTAAATCCGGTGAGTATCCCGACCCTGCCAGAAGCTGGCTCCGCGGCTCCGAAACAGGATAAGGAGAAGCCACAGCCCTCGCCCGCTCAGGATGTCGCCGCGGTGCGGTCGAGACTTCGAGGCCCGCCGCTCGCTCGGCGACCAGGTTGGCGGGGTGATTGATCTCCTGGCCTGGGATGCGGTGGCTTCCGATGCCGTGGCGGCACTGCGAAGAGTCGCTTCCGAGAACCTGGATCTCCTGACCCGGCGGCTGCTCGATCCCGATGAAGATTTCGCGGTGCGGCGCAGACTGGTCGCAGTACTGGCAGACTGCTTCACCGACCAGTCTTTCGAGGCACTCCTGGGTGCGCTGGGAGACCGGCGCTTCGAAGTACGGTATCGTGCCGGCGGAGCGCTCGCCCGAATGATGGAACGGATGCCGGGTGTCCGGGTGAAGGAGGACCAGGTCATGAACGCGATCCACCGGGAGCTCACAGTGGAGCGGGGGTCTGGGAAGGCCGCCGCCTGCTCGATGCCGACGACGAGCTGTGGTCGCCCACGGAGGCCGACATCGTCCGGGATCGCGCCAACCGAAGCCTCGAGCATGTCTTCACCCTGCTCGCCCTCGTGAGGCCGGCCGCTCCTCTTCGCCTGGCGTACCGTGCGCTGCTCACCGACGACCCGTATTTGCGAGGAACCGCGCTGGAATATCTGGAAAGCGTCCTCCCGGAAAGCATCCGGGTCCCGCTCTGGCCCTTTCTCGAGCAGACCGATCGACCCAGACGGCAGCCACGGCCGTCAGGTGAGGTGGTGCGGGAGCTGCTCGCCTCCCAGGAATCGATCGTGCTGGCCCTCGCCGCGGTGCGCCAGCGTGCGACACCGGCGGAGGGAAACCCCAAGACTTGAATCCGCAGTTCAAAGAGCCTTCCCTGCGGAAGTACTTTCGAGTACGATCTGTTGTCGTCTATCCGCGTCGACAAAATGGGGCTCTCGTCTCGATCCTCCACACCTGGTGGAGGCAAGCGAAGCGTCGCCCCTGAACCGTGCAGATTCTTCGACGTCTGTTCCTGAAGTTTCGGCGCCCGCATGTCGATGAGCCACAACGGTCCACGCCGATCACCGCCGCTGCGGTGAGAGGACCGAGCAACTTTTCGTCAGCAGACTGATCGATTTCTTGACGTGGGACCGGCAACCTGGTCCGATCCCGGCACCGGCCTTGCTTTAAAACCGCCTACGGTGAGGTCTGTCTGTCAGGGGCCGATCTCGGATCTTATTATCTGACAACGAGTTATACTCTGCGGAGACGGCTTGTCTAACGTCGACGGGAACGTCGGTGTGCTTAGCAATCTGAGCCGAAAAGCCTCACGGCTTCCGGTCGGCACGCTTACCGGTCTGGCAGCCGTCTACATGCTGTTCTACCTGGTGTTCGAGCGGGCGGGGTGGGGATCCACCGAGCTGCGGGACTCTGTTGGGCAACGTCGCGTTCATGCCGCTCAATCTGACGGTGATGATTCTGAACGCGGTGGCCTCCCGCAATCAGGATCTCGACCCGGCGGTGCGACAGGCGCTCAGACTGCTCGCGCTGGGAGCGCTGACCGTCCTCATCGGCAACAGCATCTCGGTCTACTACCTCACCGCGCTCGGCGAGAACCCTCCGGTCAGCTGGGCCGACGCGTTCTATCTCTCCGATTCGTTCCTGATGCTGGCCGCGCTGCTCTCGTTCCCGCTCGCGCGGCGCATTCGGGTGGAGCGCTGGAAGTTCGTGCTCGACGCCGCCATGGTGCTGGTCGGCGGAGCGGTCGTCATCTGGTACTACACGATCCGGCCCACCACCGCCGCGGGCGCTACGGCTGGCAACGGAATCGTCCTCACCGTCCTCGCGTTCGCCTATCCGCTGGCCAATCTGCTGCTGCTGCTCGGCATCGCGACGGTGATGCTGCGCGGCCCGCTCGACGGGAATCGCCTCGCCTTCCACCTCCTGGTCATCGGCATCACCGTCGGAATCGTGGCGGATCTGACCTTCGACCTGGTGCTGCTCCAGACCGGCGAACGGAGCGCGGCCTGACCGACGCGGTGTACCTGCTGCTCTACCTGATGCTCATCTCGAGCGGCGAGCTCTATTGGCGAAGTCCGGTTCCGCGCAGTTCTACCATGGCGGCGCATCGCCCGCGGGTTCAGCCGATCACTCCGCTGCCCTACCTCGCGGTCGCGTCCACCTACGGCCTGCTGCTCACCGCTGCGCTCGAACCGTGGAGCGATCCGATCAGCGGCATCGCCGTCGGTGCCGTGCTGATGACGGTCCTGGTGGTGGGGCGCCAGCTGATGGCGGTGCGGCAGAACGTGCGCCTGCTCGCGGAGAACGCCGCGCGGCAGAACGAAGCCCGCTTCCGTTCCCTGGTGCAGCACTCGTCCGACGTGATCATGGTCATCAAGCCAGACCTCACCATCCGGTTCGTCAGTCCCTCCGTGACCCGGGTGCTGCGTTACGATGCGGGGCCGCTCATGGGCCGCACCGTCATCGACCTGCTGCACCCTGATGACCAGGAACGGGCGCGCACTTTCCTGAGCGATGCGGTTACCAACCCGGGCGTTACCCAGCCGGTCGAATGGCGGTTCCGGCAGCTCGACGGTTCGATGTTGAATGCGGAGACCATCGCGACCAACCTGCTCGAGGATCCGACCGTTCGCGGGGTCGTGCTCAACACCCGGGACGTGAGCGAACGCAAGCGGCTCGAGAAGGAGCTGATGCACCAGGCGTTCCACGACCCCTGACCGGCCTGGCCAACCGCGCGCTCTTCCGCGACCGGGTGAGTCACGCACTGCAGCTGCGCATGCGGCAGCGCAATGCGATCAGCGTGCTGTTCCTCGACCTGGATGATTTCAAGAAGGTCAACGACAGCCTCGGACACGCGGAGGGCGACCGGCTTCTCGTCGCCGCCTCCGAGCGGCTTCAAGCGTGCGTTCGGGCGGCCGACACGGTAGCGCGGCTGGGCGGCGACGAATTCGCGATCCTGCTGGAGGACGGCGGCGCGCCCGAAGGCCCCGGGTTCCTCGTCGGCCGGCTGGTGGAGGCGATGGCCCGCCCCTTCAGTCTGAGCGGCAACGAAGTGAGCGTGAGCGCCAGCATCGGCATCGCGTCGGCCAGCGACGACGAAACCGCGGACGACCTGCTCCGCAATGCCGACATGGCGATGTACACCGCCAAGCGGAAGGGCAAGGGCCGCTGCGAGACCTACCAGTCGCAGATGTATCACGACCTCAAGCAGCGGCTCGAGATGGAAGCCGCGCTCCGCAGCGCGATCGAGCGGGAAGAGCTCGACCCTGGTCTACCAGCCGATCTTCAACCTCAGGAGCGGCAAGGTTCACGGCGTCGAGGCGCTGCTGCGCTGGGAACATCCCCAGTTCGGGCACCTCTTGCCCCAGCATTTCGTGCCGCTCGCCGAAGAAACCGGACTCATCGTGCGGCTGGGTCGCTGGGTCTTGCGCGAGGCCTTGCCGTCAGGTCGAGCTGTGGCGCGCCATGTATCCCGAGCTGTCACTGACCATGGCGGTGAACGTCTCAGGCCGTCAGCTTCACGAGCTCGATATCGTCAGCGAGACCCGCCAGGCGCTGGCCGATACCCGGGTGGAGCCGGATGCGGTCGTACTGGAAATCACCGAGAGCGTGCTGATGCAGCAGACCGGCCAGGTGCTGGCCCGGCTGCGGGAGCTCAAGGGGCTCGGTGTGCAACTCGCGATCGACGACTTCGGGACCGGCTATTCCTCGCTGGGCTATCTGCAGCGGTTCCCCATCGACATGATCAAGATCGCCCGGCCGTTCGTCGAGGACGTCGGCGCTGGCTTGGACAAGTCGGCGCTCGCGCGGGCCATCATCGGGCTGGGGAGACTCTCAAGCTGAAGACGGTGGCCGAGGGCGTCGAGAGCGTCGAGCAGTGCGAAGCGCTCATCGAGTTGGGATGCGAGATGGGGCAGGGCTACTTCTTCGCGGCGCCGCTGCCGCCCGCCGGGATCGACCGGCTGCTCGCCGAGCCGGGGCCGCGGCTTTCCGGTCCTCACCGCTGGCACTCCGCTTCGAAAAAGGCCCGCGTCGCCAGTTGACAATCGGGTCGCCTTCAAGCCCGGCGCCTTTCCGGCAGGCTCGGGAAGGCGGCTAGCGGCACTGTCCGGCCATCGGTATCCTTCAACCCCCTGTCCTCTGAGAATCGGCGTGCCGCATTCCCGCAACTCCTTCAATGGCTGACCTTCGCTCCAGACTCCAACCCGCGCTTGCCGACCGATACGGCATTGAGCGCGAGGTGGGACGGGGCGGCATGGCTACCGTGTTCCTGGCGCAGGATCTCAAGCACGATCGCCAAGTTGCACTCAAGGTTTTGCACCCCGAGCTCGCTGCGAGCCTCGGTCCCGAGCGATTCCTCCGCGAGATCAAGGTCGCGGCCCGGCTCAACCATCCTCACATCGTTCCGCTTCACGATTCGGGACAGGCCGGGGACCTGCTCTATTACGTGATGCCTTATGTCGATGGTGAGTCGTTACGCCAGCGGCTGATCCGGGACAAGCGATTGGCGCTGGACGACGCTCTGGATATCGCGCGGGATGTCGCCGCCGCGCTCGACTACGCCCACCGCCAGGGCGTCGTGCACCGGGACATCAAGCCCGAAAACGTCATGTTGCACGAGGGTGAGGCGCTGGTCACCGACTTCGGTATCGCGAAGGCCGTGACAGCTGCCGCCAACGACAATCTGACCCAGACCGGCAGCGCGGTGGGCACTCCGGCGTACATGAGCCCGGAGCAGGCTGCGGGCGAGGCGGAACTCGATGGCCGGAGCGACGTCTACAGTCTCGGCTGCATGGTCTACGAGATGCTGTCCGGCTCGGCGCCGTTCACCGGTTCTACTGCTCAGGCCATCATCACCAAGCGCTTCACCGAGACTCCTCCTTCGATCCGCGCCGCTCGTTCCAACATCCCCGAAGCGGTGGACACCGCGGTGACGAGGTCCCTCGCCAGGGTGCCGGCCGAGCGGTACGCGACCGCCGCCCAGTTCGGGCAGGCGCTCGCGATTCACGGATCCACTCCTCCCGGTCACCAGCCGACCACGGTAGTGCCCCAACCTGCCGCTGCTGCCAAGTCGATCGCCGTCCTGCCCTTCGCCGACATGAGTTCGGGACGGGACCAGGAATACTTCTGCGAAGGCATGGCCGAGGAGATCATCAACGCCCTGACCAAGATTCAGGCGCTGCAGGTAGCGTCGCGCTCCTCCGCCTTCGCATTCAAGGGCCAGAATCAGGATATCCGCAAGGTCGGCGAGCAACTCGGTGTGAGCACCGTGCTCGAGGGCAGCGTGCGGAAGGCTGGCACCAAGCTCCGGATCACCGCGCAGCTCATCAACGTGGCGGACGGCTACCACCTCTGGTCGGACCGCTTCGATCGCGAAATGGAGGATGTGTTCGCGATCCAGGACGAGATTGCTCAAAGCATCGTGCGGGCGCTGCGGGTGATGCTGAGCGAGGACGAAAAGCGGGCCATCGGACAGGTCCCCGCTCCCGACCTCCAGGCCTACGAGTATTACCTGCGGGGACGGCAGGTTTTTCACCAGTTCCGCCGGACCAGCATTCAGTTCGCCCGCCGGATGTTCGAGCGTGCCAAGGAAATCGATCCGAACTACGCTACGGCCTACGCCGGAGCCGCCGACTGCTGCTCGGTGCTCTACATGTACTGGGACGGCAGCCACGCCAACCTCGAGAATGCCGACGCGTACAGCAAGAAGGCCCTCGAGCTGGGGCCGGAGCTGGCGGAGGCCCACGTGGCCCGCGGCCTGGCGGTGTCGCTGAGCGAGCGTTATCCGGAGGCGGAGCGAGAATTCGCGACGGCGATACGCCTCAATCCGAAGCTGTTTGAGGCCCACTATTTCTTCGCGCGGGCGCTGTTTCAGCAGGGGAAGTACGCCGACGCGGTGCGGGAGTACCAGGAGGCATCGCGGGCGCGGCCCGAGGACTACCAGTCGAGGCTGCTGTGTGTGACGGTACTCCGGAGCCTCGGCCGCATGGCGGACGCCGAGGCCACCATGCGAAGCGGCGTCGAGGTCGCGGAGAAACATCTGGAACTCAATCCAGAGGACGTCCGGGCCTATTGTCTCGGTGCCGGAGGCCTCATGCAACTCGGCGAGCGGGACCGGGCACTCGAATGGGCCCGCCGGGGGCTGGAACTGGCTCCGGAAGATTCGTCGGTGCTCTATAACGTCGCCTGCGTGTACTCCCTCGGTGGACTGACAGACCAGGCCCTCGAGTGTCTCGATCAGGCGGTGCAGAACGGCTTCGGCCATCGCGCCTGGCTGGAGAACGATTCGGACCTGGACTCACTGCGCGCGGATCCCCGATTCACAGCACTGCTCGCCAAGCTCTGAGCGCATGACCCCTATCGCTGACCGTTTGCGGAGCGCCCTTGCAGACCGCTATGCGGTCGATCGGGAGGTTGGCCGGGGCGGCATGGCCACGGTCTACCTTGCGCACGACGTCAAGCATGATCGCCAGGTGGCGTTGAAGGTCCTGCACCCGGAGCTCGCCGCGAGCCTCGGCCCCGAGCGCTTCCTCCGCGAGATCAAGGTCGCCGCGAGGCTCAACCATCCTCATATCGTTCCGCTTCACGATTCGGGGCAGGCCGGGGACCTGCTCTATTACGTGATGCCGTACGTCGATGGTGAATCGTTACGCCAGCGGCTGATCCGGGAGAAGCGGCTGACGCTCGACGAGGCGCTGGAAATCGCGCGCGACGTCGCCGCGGCGCTCGACTACGCTCACCGGCAGGGTGTGGTTCACCGGGACATCAAGCCCGAGAATGTCATGATGCACGAGGGCGAAGCATTGGTGACCGACTTCGGCATCGCGAAGGCCGTGACGGCTGCCGCCAACGACAATCTGACCCAGACCGGCAGCGCGGTGGGAACCCCGGCGTACATGAGTCCGGAACAGGCGGCGGGTGAGGCTGAGCTCGATGGCCGGAGCGATGTCTACAGTCTCGGTTGCATGGTTTACGAGATGCTGTCCGGCTCGGCGCCGTTCACCGGTTCTACCGCTCAGGCCGTCATCACCAAACGCTTCACCGAGACGCCTCCTTCGATCCGCGCCGCCCGTTCTACCGTTCCCGAAGCCGTGGACACCGCGGTGTCGAGGTCCCTCGCGAGGGTGCCCGCCGAGCGCTACGCGACCGCCGCCCAGTTCGGGCAGGCCCTCGCGATTCACGGATCTACTCCCCCGGTCACCAGCCGACAACCGTGGTTCCACAAACCGCGCTGCCGCCAAGTCGATCGCCGTGCTCCCCTTCGCCGACATGAGCTCGGGACGGGACCAGGAATACTTCTGCGAAGGCATGGCGGACGAAATCATCAATGCCCTCTAGCAAGATCCAGGCGCTCCAGGTCGCCTCGCGCACCTCGGCCTTTGCCTTCAAGGGCAAGAACGAGGACATCGGGGAGATCGGCCGGAAGCTCAAAGTCGCGACGGTGCTGGAAGGCAGCGTGAGGAAGGCCGGCAACAAGCTCCGGGTGACGGCGCAGCTGGTCAACGTCTCAGACGGCTATCACCTCTGGTCCGAGCGCTATGACCGCGGAGATGGAGGACGTGTTCGCCATTCAGGACGAAATCGCCCAGAGCATCGTGAAGGCTTTGCGCGTGGTCTTGAGCGAAGAGGAAAAGCGCGCGATCGAAATCGCTCCCGTCGCGAACATCGAGGCCTACGAGTACTACCTCCGGGGCCGGCAGTTCTTCCACCAATTCCGGCGCACCGGGATTCAGTTTGCCCGCCGGATGTTCGAACGGGCGATGGAGATCGACCCGAAGTTCGTCCTCGCCTATGCCGGCGCCGCCGACTGCTGCTCGTTCCTCTACATGTACTGGGATGCCAGCAAGGCCAACCTGGAAGGGAGCCGATAGTTACAGCCGCCAGGCGCTGGAGCTGAATCCCGACCAGGCCGAGGCCCACGCGTCGCGAGGCTCGGCGGTGTCCCTCAGCAGGCGCTACGACGAGGCGGAACAGGAGTTCGCCACTGCCATCCGGCTGAATCCCAAGCTTTACGAGGCGCACTACTTCTTCGGCCGCGCCACCCAGCAGCAAGGCAAGTACGAGGAGGCGATCCGTCACTTCGAGGAAGCCAGCCGGGTCCGTCCGGAGGACTACCAGTCCGCCATGCTTGCGTCTCTGCCGTACGAGGCGCTGGGTCGCCACGCGGAAGGCCACGCTTCTCTCCGACGTGGACTACTGCTGGCCGAGAAGCACCTCGAGCTCAACCCGGATGACGTTCGCGCGCTCTACCTCGCGGGCATCGCCCTCATCCAGCTGGGCGACCGGGAGCGCGCCCTGGAACTCACCTCTCCGGGCGCGAGGCATCGATTCCGAGGACTCCGGCGTGTTGTACAACGTCGCCTGCGTATACGCGCTCTCGGGCCAACCGGAGGAAGCCTTCGCCTGTCTCGACAAGGCGATCACCAACGGCTTCGGCCACCGGGAGTGGCTGGAGAACGATTCCGACCTCGCCTCAGCCTTCGCGCGGATCCCCGCTTCGACGCGCTGCTCGAAGCGACTGTAAGCGCACCTTCCGGGGTCCGACAGGATTTCCGGTACCGGGCAGCGAATTCATGACCGAGGCTGCTCAGACCCCACGACCGGTAACGGTTCGCTGCCCTTTCTGCTCCACGCTCAACCGGGTCGATCTCAATCGGCTGTCCAGCGGGCCCAAGTGCGCCAACTGCGGCCGCCCTCTCAGGCTGGACCGTCCTCTTACCGCGACCGAGCAGGACTTCGATCAGACGATCAAGACCGCATCGGTTCCCGTTCTGGTGGATTTCCACGCCGATTGGTGCGGCCCCTGCAAGGTCTCCGCTCCTCACGTTGACGCCATTGCCGGCGAGCACGCCGGCGAGTTGCTGGTCCTCAAGGTCGACACCGACCAGAATCCCGGTATTGCCCAACGCTTCACCATCCGGGGATTCCGGCGTTTCTGGTCTTCCGGAATGGGCAGGAGACGAAGCGTCACGTCGGAATCGCCGACACCAGGGTGCTGACCGCGCTTGTCGGCCTATGAGCGAACTCCAGCAGCATCACTTACCGGTGCAGCGCACCGCGCGATTCTACAGCCTTGGTCCCTGGCAGTCGGTTTCCCAGCTGTGGATCGTACTTGCACGGGTATTCGCAACTTGCTCGTGGTCCTCCTGCACGACGCGGCCCCACTGGACAATGGCCGGCCGCCTGATCGTGGCACCCGAAGCGCTCTCCCGTTTCTATCTCGACACCAACTCTCACGGCCGGCACAGCCACAGGGTCGGTGCCACATGGATGACGCGGGAAGATCGCGAGAGCCGAAATCGCCGACTATGTCGGCTACCTGGACCATCTGGTCGGGCACGTGGAAGAGCGGCTCGGAGACTTGCCGGCGGATGTCCGGGTGCTCGGCTTCTCTCAAGGAGGGGCGACGGCGGCACGCTGGGTTGAACGGGGCAAACGGGCGGCTTCCGGATCTGATCCTCTGGGGAAGCCTGTTGCCTGAGGATGTGCTCGCCGGTCTGGGAGACTCTCGCGCTGGCACGACCGAAACGTGACCCTGGTGCGGGGCCAGGACGACGTGCTGGTGCCTCCTGATCTGCACGCCGCGCAGTTGAAGGATCTCGAGCGGCACGGTATCCGCTGCCGGCAACGCTCCTTCGCCGGCGGGCACCGGCTCGACGCCCCAACCCTCCTCGCCCTGGCTGAAGAACCGCGATTCTGAAGCGTTAGTTGCTCGGCGGTCCGCCTCCGCATTATATTCGACATCGAACTATCCGATATGGATCAATATGCCGGCGGCACCGTCGCCCGGAACGGCCCGGGCCCTAGATACGTTCGTAAAGCTGCGTCGCGCCGTGAACGCTATCGGGGCTCGACTCAATCCGGCGCTGCTCAAGGAGCATCGGCTTACGGAGACCCAGTTCGGGGTGCTCGAGGCCCTGCATCACAAGGGGCCGATGGCCCAGGCCCGTCTCTGTGAGAAACTCCCTGGTGAGCGGCAGTAACCTCACGACGGTCGTCGACAACCTCGAGCGGCACGGCTGGGTGCGTCGGTTAGCCGATCCGGATGACCGCAGGGCTCACCGGGTCGAGCTGACCCCCACCGGGCGGCAGATCATTTCCCGGGCGTTCCCCGGTCATGCCACCCGCATTACCGAGGTGCTCCAGCATCTCACCCGGGAAGAGCAAGTGGAATTGGGCCGGCTATGCCGCAAGCTGGGGCGCGCCGTGGCCGGCACCGATCTAAGGACGGCAACATGGATTCAGGAGGACATATGGCTGCGACCGCACAAGGCATTCACCACATCACCGCGATCGCGGGAGATCCCCAGCGCAATCTCGATTTCTACGCGGGGTTCCTCGGGCTGCGGCTGGTGAAACGGACGGTGAATTTCGACGATCCCGGCACCTACCACTTCTACTTCGGCGACGAGATCGGCCGGCCCGGGAGTCTGTTGACCTTCTTCCCCTGGGCGGGCGCTTTCCGCGGCAGGATGGGCAGCGGAGAGTGGGCGTCGTCAGCTTTACGGTACCGGCCGGAGCGCTCGACTTCTGGCGGGACCGCCTGGCGCAGCACAAGCTTCGGGTGCTCGAGGTTCCGGCCCGTTTCGGAGAGCAGGCCATCGGGTTGGTAGACCCGGACGGACTCCGGCTCGAGCTCATCGCGTCCAACCGCGCGCCTTCCACCGGGGTCTGGTCCGATTCGATCGTGCCGGCGCAATACGCGATTCGCGGCATTCACTCTGCCACCCTCACGCTGGCGAGTGCCGGATCCAGACGGCTGCGACTTGCTCACCGAGGCGCTGGGATTCCGGCCCGCTCGGCGCGGAGGACAACCGCCATCAGGTTCGAGGCCGGGGCCAGGGGTCCAGGAGCGATCGTTGACCTCCGAGTCGAACCGGATGCGCCGTCACGCGCTGAACGGGGTCGGGTTCGGTCCATCACATCGCATGGCGCGCTGCCGGCGAGAGCGAGCAATCCGGCTTGCGAGATATCCTGCTGCGGCGTGGTCTTCCTACGACTCCGGTGATTGACCGGCAGTATTTTCGCTCGATCTACTTCCGCGAGCCGGGAGGAGTCCTGTTCGAAGTCGCCACGGATGGTCCCGGGTTCCTGATCGACGAGCCGGTCGAGTCCCTGGGTGAAGCTCTCAAACTGCCGCCGCAGTACGAGCGCAACCGGCAGAATCTCGAGGCAATCCTGACTCCACTCGTACTTCCCCAGCGCGGGGTACCGGCGGCATCATGATCGAGACCTTCGTGCACCGATTCGTGCCGGGTTCTCCGGGAGATCCGCGCACTCTGCTCCTGCTGCATGGAACAGGCGGCAACGAGGATTCCATGCTCCCATTGGCCTCGGCGCTCGCTCCGGGCGCCGCGGTGCTCAGCCCGCGCGGGCGGGTGCTGGAGCGGGGCATGCCGCGATTCTTTCGTCGTCTTGCGGAAGGGGTCTTCGATATACCGGACCTGATTGCGAGGACTGGAGAACTGCGCCACGTTCGTTGAGGAAGCTGTGGTTCGCTACCGCCTCGACTCCGATGCCATCACCGCCGTCGGCTTCTCCAACGGAGCGAATATCGCGGCGAGCCTGCTGCTTCTCCGTCCCGGTCTGCTCAAAGGAGCCGTGTTGTTCCGGGCGATGGTTCCTCTCGAGCCGGAGCAACGACCTGAGCTCAGTGGAACCCGGGTCCTGCTCTCCGAAGGTAGATTCGATCCCATCGTTCCCCTATCCAACGCCGAGCGCCTCGCCGAGTTGTTCCGCAGCTGGCGGGGCAAAGCGTCACGCTGAACTGGTGGGACGCTGGACACGAGTTCGCTCGGGGCGAGGTTGAGCGGGCGGCGGAATGGCTGGAGGGTGCCGAGCGAGTCGCTGGCTGAACGAAGGAGGCTGATGGAGACTCACATCCTGGTTACGGGAGCCACCGGCAACGTGGGTCTCCCGGCAGTGCGGGAGCTGGTGAGCCGCGGACTGAAGGTTCGCGCCTTGACCAGAGACCCGACTCGGGCCGGCAAGCTTCGGCTCTCGGGCGTTGAAGTCATCGCCGGAGATCTCGGGCGGCCGGTCTCGGTCAACAACGCGATTCGTGATATCAGCCATGTACTCCTGATCAGCCCGGTCGACAACCGGCATGGTAGAGATGCAGGAGGCGGTGGTGGATGCGGCCCGACGAGCTGGCGTGAAGCATGTCGTGAAGCTCTCGGTGCTGGGCGCTGCGGCCGACTGCTCCGGTCGCCATGTTCCGGCGGCACCGGGAAATCGAAGAACAGCTCGAGCGCTCGGGTCTGGCCTGGACCCATCTGCGGTCCGCCTTCTTCATGCAAAACACTCTCGGTTTTGGTCCGACTATTCGCAGTCAAGGCGCATTTTTCGCCTGTATGAAGCGAGGCCGCGTGGCGATGGTGGATGTGCGGGATGTGGCGCGAGCCGCCGTGGCGGTTCTCGCCGGAAAGGGCCACGAGGGGAAGGCATACGAACTGACGGGTCCTGAAGCGTTGTCGCTGCACGACGTGGCCGACCGGATCGGGGCCGTGCTGCGCCAGCAGGTGTTGTACGTGGATCAGCCGCCGGCCAAAGTAATCAGCGCCCTGCTCGGCAATGAGGTGCCCGGAGTGGCTGGCCAAGGATCTCGCCGCTCTATACGAGTATCTGGCGTCAGGGGAAAATGGCTCAGGTCAGCCGGGACATTGCCACGCTAACCGGGACTCCAGCGGCCAACTTTGATCGTTTTGCCGAGGACTACGTAGGCCAGTTTCGCGGCATGTAGCGCCCCCGCCGCCTCCACTTTGCCCGCCAGAAACGGATGGCCCTCCCGGGGCCAAGTCGCCATTTTGCAACCCGGGAGAATGATGATGACCCCATGCTCGATACCGACAAAGCCTGGCGCGCCGTGCTGACGCGGGACCGTCGTGCCGACGGCGCCTTCGTTTATGCCGTGCGGTCCACCGGTATCTACTGCCGGCCGTCGTGTCCCTCCCGCCGGCCCGCTCGCCGGAATGTCAGGTTCTACCGGGATCCCGCCGGAGCGGAGTCGGAGGGATTCCGGCCCTGCCGTCGGTGCGGCGAGGCAGTGGCTCCTCAGCGGAGGCGTGATCTCGAGCTGGTCCGCCGGGTCTGCGAGGTCCTGGGCGACAACGGCGCCGAGGCGATGCCTCTGAATCGTCTCGCGGCCGCCTGCCGAACCAGCCCGTTCGCGCTTCGGCGGACCTTCAAGCGAGTGACGGGCGTCTCGCCCAGGGCCTATGCCGAGGCGCTGAGATTCAGAATGTTGAAACGGGCATTGCGAAAGGAACGGACAGTGAGTGCAGCGACTTTTGTAGCCGGATTTGGATCCAGCAGCCGGCTTTACGAGCGGGCAGCGCGACCGTCTCGGCATGACGCCGGCGGCGTACCGCCTTGGGGCAACTGGTACCGAGATCCGGTACAGCCTCATTTCGACAACCTTGGGTACGGCCTTGGTCGGGGCAACCCAGCGCGGCGTTTGCGCGGTCAAGCTCGGCTCCTCGGGAGCCGAATTGGAGCAGGACCTTCGCGCCGAATTTCCCGGGGCAATCTTGGATCGGGACGATGCCGAGCTCGAGACCATCTCTCGCCGGGTGGCCAAGGTCATCGACGGAGCCGGAGCGGATCCCGAGTTACCGTTGGACATTCAAGGGACTGCGTTTCAGGCCCGGGTCTGGCGTGCCTTGACGCCGGATTCCACAGGGAGAAACCCGGACCTACACCGAGGTGGCGCAGAGCATCGGGCGGCCGAGTGCGGTTCGGGCGGTCGCCAGCGCGTGCGCCGCGAATCATCTCGCGGTGCTCATCCCATGCCATCGCGTGGTTCGGAGCGACGGCGGAATGGGTGGGTATCGGTGGGGAGAAGACCGGAAGCGCGCGCTGCTCGAACGGGAGCGCCACGCGTAAGACCGACCAGGCGATTGATTTCCTAGAAATCCTCCCGGCGGCGAAATCTCTCGATTTCCCGCCGGTCGCGCTTGGTAGGCCGTTCACCATCACCTCGCAGGGCTGAGTCCATGGTCTTGATCTGGGCCGCCAGTCTGTTGCCGGGCCGCGAGGCTTCCCGCGGTCTCCTCGTAGAGCTGCGTGGCAACGCTGGCCGGCCCTCGGTGCTCGGAGAGTCCGCGGACCACGACAATGTGTTGGTAGGGGCCCTGCCGAACCCGCAGCTCATCGCCCAGGCGGAGCGGTTTCGGCCCGCTTCGCTCGCTCCCCATTGACCTGAATCTTCCCGCCATCGATCGCCTCGAGCCGCGAGGCCGCGGGTCTTGAAAACCGCGCGGCCCAAAGCCACTTGTCGAGCCGGACAGTGTTCGGGCGAGTCGTCAGACAAGGATATCGCTCGGCGAAAATGCCTCGCAGCAATGTATACTCAGCCGCGGCCACCGCAGATATCCGGCAATCTCCAGCCTCTCAGACTCATGCAACAGATCAAGGGAGCTGTCCTGAAGGCTCGCCTCGGCTTCATCGAGCAACACTTCGGCTCGGCGGGACTGGAAAAGGTCCTGGCTTACCTTGCGGCGCCGGATCGCAAGGAGCTGGAACGGATTCTGATCCTGGGGTGGTATCCCTTTGAACTCGGCAAGCGGCTCGACGACGCGATAGTGACCGTCTTTGGAGGCGGCGACGAGTCGTACTTCCTCCGCCTCCGGTGAAGCTTCTGCCGACCAGAATCTGGCAACCCTGCACCACGCGTTCCTGGTCGAGGGCAACCCTCATGCGTTCCTCGCCAAGGCCCCCGCGATCTACCGGATGTATTACGAGACCGGACGGCGGGAGTACAAACAGGCAGGCGAGCGGGAGGGGGTGCTGACCACCTACGACGCGGAAACGTTCAGCGGTCCCGATTGTCTGACTGTGATAGGCTGGTATCGCCGCGCCCTCGGAGATGTGTGGAGCGCGTGACGTGACGGTGGTCGAGGAGGAGTGCCGGGCGCGGGGCGGGGCGGTGTGCCGGTACCGGGTGAAGTGGGCGTAGCGGGTCGTGAGTCTTGAGTCTTGAGTCGTCATTCCTCGCTCGTCTCCCGTCAGCTTCTCCCGTCTCCCGTCTCCCGTCTCCCGTCTACACCCTCTTCTCGACAGCCCCATACCCCATCGCCCCATTCAGCCACCGCACAAATGGCAGCAGCTTCCGGTAGTCTCCTCCAGCGTCTTCGGTAGTTGCCGGCTCACCACCTGGGTTCGCGGGATGCTGCGCCCCATCGTGAACGACTGAAAGCGCAGCCAGCGAGACGCGGGATGATCCGGCTCGAACCCGCGTGGCAGCCGCTTGAGTACGGACTCCTCATCCAGATTGCCGAATCTCCGCTTCATCGTGCGGGGCTAGCATCGTCCGCTCGAAGCCGCGCTGATCGTCGGCGATCGCATCGCGCAGCTTCTGCAATGCGGGACGAGGCGGCATCCAGATCCCCGCTCCGAGAAAGCTCCCTTCCGGGGCCAGGTGCAGGTAGAACCCGGCACCGCCATGAGGCTTCCGGAGCCAACGCCCTTTCCCGCGTCCCGGTGGAAAACCAGCATGCCGCGTGAGTCTTGTAGGGCGACTTGTCCCTGGAAAACCGGACGTCGCGATGGATCCGGAACATCGAGAGCCGTGGATCACCGACAAACTCAGGCGCAAACCGGGCGAACCGAACGTCCATCTCCTCGATCAGTGCCTGCAACGGGTGTTTTCACGTGGAGCTCGTAAACCGGGCGATTGGCCAGAAACCATTCCCGGTTGTTGTTCCGCTTGAGGCGACCGAAGAAACCCATCAGGGAGAGACCGAATCCGCGGAATTCTGATTGAGTGGGGACTGTTGCCGCGACCCATGATCAACCGTTCCTTCTCGACACGAGAGAGTTGCTTTAGGGACCATTCCCTGCGCAGGGCGGCTCCGCGATCGGCCACGACCTCCTGGTAGACCAGTTCGAGTGGCGCCCTTCCGCGAGTGTATGCCGCACCGCGACCGTTCCGGTGTCGCTCGAGCCGTCTCCCCAGATCGTTGGTGGCGCCGGTGTAGAGTGATCGCATCGCGGCAGCGCAGGATATACACGGTCCAAGGCATGCTGAAAGGTGGTGGGTGGTGGGTGGTGGGTGGTAGATGGTCGGTAAATGACGCCGGGTCTACGGTCGATATCCCCACCACCTACAACCCACCACCCATCACCGACTAGACTTCCGGCATGGCGCATTCGCCGGCCACGGCCCCCGCACTTCCAAGTCAGCGTACCCTCCTCTCGTGGATCTTCGCGGGGAGGTTGATGCTGGCCGTCGGCAACCTCGCCGGCGCGGCGCTGATCTGGACCTCCGATCCCTCCCGGGCCTTCATCATCAGCACCACGGTCAGTCTGGGCCTGGTGGTGACGGCGTACGGGTACTGGGCTGTTTGGGTGCGGCGACGCCATCCGGGAAATGTCTTTCTCTTCTGCCAGGCCTTGGTGGACGTTGCGCTGGTGACGCTCCTGGTCCATCTGACGGGCGGCCCCAACAGCGCCTTCCCGGCGCTCTACATCCTGGTCACTTCCAGCTACGCGCGCTCCTGTTCTCCTTCGGGCGCGGATTCCTGGTCGCGCTCACGGCGGCGTTGTTCTACTTTGCCGACGTATACTGGGGACACCCGGTGCGCCCGGGACTGGGCTTCTGGGGCCAGAATAGTCATCATTCTGGGGTCCTACGCAGTTGTGGCCCTGCTGGCTACCCGACTTCGCCAGGCCGGGGCGGAGCGGGAATCGCTGCAGACCGAGCTGCGCCGGGCGCGACTCCAGGCCGATGACATCCTTCAGAACATCCGGTCGGGCGTACTCACCATCGATGGCTCGGGCCGGCTCGCCTTCCTGAACCCGATGGGCGAGCGGCTGCTCCAGCTCGATGGACCACGAATGACCGGACACCCGATCCTGGACACGCTGAAGCATCGCTCGCCGGAGATGTGGGCAGCTATGGTTTCTGCGATTCGTCACGGACGGAAGGTGAGCCGTAGCGAAGGGACGGTGCAGCATGACGATGGACGGGTGTTCCCGATCGGCCTGAGCACCACGACCTTCGATCGGGACGCAGACGGGCGTCCGTCGGTCACCGCTATCTTCACCGACATCTCCGACCTGAAGCGGATTCAGGAGCTGAATCTGCGGGCCGAGCGGCTCGAGGCCGTGGCGGCGCTGAGCGCGTCGCTGGCCCATGAAATCCGCAACCCGCTCGCCTCGATCCGCAGTTCGGTGGAACAGCTGGCGCGGACCGCCCAGGCGGACGAGGACGACCGCTATCTTGCGCAGCTTATCGTCCGGGAGAGCGACCGGCTCAGCCGGCTGCTGAACGAGTTTCTGGACTTCGCTCGGGTTCGGGCAACCAAGTTCGCGCCGGTGGACCTGCAGGCGGTGGTGACCGCGGCGGTGCGTATGGTCCGCGAGCACCCCGACTGCAAGGCGGACACCGAGATTCGAGTGCAGGGCCAGCGGACCGTGCTGGAGGGAGATGAGGACCTGCTGTATCGCGTGGTGGTCAATCTGGTGCTGAATGCCGCGCAGGCGGCGAAGGGCCCGGCGGTCGTCACCGTCACCACTGGTCCGGCCAAGGTGGGAGATCTTCCGCTCGGTAACAACATCGAGCACCCGCTGCGGCTCGAAGTGCGGGACACCGGCCCCGGCATTCCCGAAGAGTTGCGAGATCGTCTCTTTGAGCCGTTCGTCACGGGACGTTCAGGCGGTAGCGGTCTTGGCCTCGCGATAGTGCAGCGTGCCGTTGAGGCGCATCGCGGCGTGGCCCTGGTTGACTCCGCGCCAGGGAAGGGCACCAAATTCACCATCTATTTCCCCGCTCGTCGTGCGTCGGAGGTCATTGAATGAATCAGAAACCATCGGTGTTGGTCATCGACGACGAGTCGGGCATCCTCGATACGCTGCGGATCCTGCTCAAGAAAGAGGGCTTCGAGGTCCTCACCGCGCAGGGTGGAAAGGCCGGCCTGGATCAGATTCGCGCCGGCGCCTACGACATCGTCCTGTCCGATGTGCGGATGCCGCAGGTGACCGGCATCGACATCTTGAGCGCGGCTCAGGGAGCAGGACCCGATGACGCCGGTCATCCTGATGACGGCCCAGGCCTCGCTGCAGACGGCGATTCAGGCCGTCAACCAGGGCGCCTTCTACTACATCCAGAAGCCGTTCGCCAACGACGAACTGGTCGCCATTCTGCGCCGGGCCTGCGATTACCGCGCGGTTCGGGTCGAGAACAAGCACCTGAAGCAGGAGATCCGCCGCCGGGACCGGACCGGCGTCGTCCGGCCGATCGGAAAATCCAAGCGGTTCAACGAAGTCCTCAAGCTCGCCGAGCAGGTCGCTCCTACCGACTCGACAGTCCTGCTCACGGGAGAGAGCGGGACCGGTAAGGAAGTCCTCGCCCGCTACATCCACAGCCTCTCCAACCGGACCGATGGACCCTGTCTCTCGATCAACTGCGGCGCGCTGCCGGAAAACCTGCTCGAGAGCGAGCTGTTCGGGCACGTGAAGGGTTCGTTTACCGGAGCCGTGCGCGATAAGCAGGGACTCTTCGCGGCTGCCCGCGGCGGGAGCTTCTTCCTCGATGAGGTCGGGGAGATGCCACCCTCACTGCAGATCAAGTTGCTCCGGGTATTGCAGGAACGGGAAGCGATTCCGGTGGGAGCCACCGAGGCTATTCCGGTGGATGTTCGCATCATGGCAGCGACCAACCGGGACCTCGAAGAGGAGATGCGGAAGGCCACCTTCCGTTCGGATCTCTTTTATCGGCTCAACGTGATCGCCATCAACCTGCCTCCGTTGCGGGAACGGCGGGAGGACATCCTGCTGCTGATCGAGTCCTTCCTGAATCACCTCGCCACGGAGCAGCAGGTCGAGACCCAAGGCGCTCTCGGCGGACACTCTGGATGCGGTCATGGTCTACGAATGGCCCGGCAATGTCCGCGAGCTGGAGAATGCGCTGGAGCATGCCTGGGTCCTGAGCAAGGCCAACGTGATCGAGCCTTCGGCGCTGCCGGAGCGGATCACCAAGCGGAAGAAGGAGCCGCTGGTCTCGGAGCGGTCTTACGCCAATCCGACGCTCGAGGTGATCGAGCGGGCCTACATCATGTACGTGCTCCAGTCCGAAGGCGGAAACAAGACGCGCGCGGCCGAGGTGCTGGGCATCGATCCGTCGACTCTGTACCGCAAGCTGAGCCGCTACGAGGAGCAGCCGAGCCTGAACCCTGGCTCATTCCCGAAAGCCGAATCAAGACCCGTTGAGCGATCAGCGAGTGGCGTGTATTTGGGTCGTGGGTCACACTGTGGCAGCCCCCGACCGTGCAAATTCCCTGACGGCTGATTCGGCCTCAGGCGGGACAAAATGATGTCGTTCATGCTCAAGTGCTTATTCGGGAGCGGAGTTGCCCGCAAATCGCCAGGACTGGTATGCCCATTGCCTTGGTAAGCAGACGAGGTTCCGTCATCCCCACAACGGCCAGCGCGTTGGGCGCCCCGTCATTCTCGGAGGAGTTATGAATCGTAAGGGCTTCACGCTCATCGAGCTGTTGATCGTGGTGGTCATCATCGGCATTCTGGCCGCCATCGCGATCCCGAAGTTCGCCAACACCAAGCAGAAGGCGATCGTGGCGTCCATGAAGTCGGACCTGCGGAACCTGGTGACGGCGCAGGAAGCGTTCTTCTCGGATAACAACGACTACGCCGGCGCCGACGATCAGCACGGCAACCAGGTCAACGGTACCGGCTGGCGCGGGCAAGGTCTCGCTTCGTGCCCAGCACCGGTAACGTGCTGGTCCTGACCTACGTTGACGCGGCTGGCTGGAAGGCCACCATGACGAACCCGGCGGTGACCAACAACCCGAAGAACTGCGGCATCTTCACCGGCCCGGTCGCGAACCAGCCGAACGCGGCGGTGACTCAGCGAAGGCGCGCCGGCCTGCTGGTAAGCTTGCGCGGCACCAGGTAGCGGAAGGGGCGGCGGAGCGATCCGCCGCCTCTTCGTTTTGGGACACCTCGCGTCGCATTCGATCCTCCTCCGCGTCATTCTGAATGGCGGACCTCTCCGAGCGGCAGGCTATGCTGCGCGGCCGGAGGTGAGCTGCCATGCCCCGCTCCAGTGCCGGATTCAGCACCGTAGAAGTTCTCGTCGCCCTCATCGTCTTCGACGTGGGACTGCTCGGCGCTGTTACCACTACCGGCGCTCACCGGTCGCCTGCTGGTTGAAGCGCGAAACCGGTCCCGCGCCACGCTGGCCGCCTCGGAGAGAATCGAGCTGGTTCGGAACGCCGCCGTAGTCCCGGGTGGTTGTGCCGCGCTGAGTGGCGGCAGCAGGCCACTAGGTGGCGGGCTCGGCGAGCAATGGACGCTCACCGGCACGGGTGGCACCCGCGCTCTTCAAGTCATCATCACCAGCCCAACCCATCGCGGTATCCGGGCGGACACGATCCGGACGGTGATTTCGTGCGCGTGAGCAATGCGGGTTTCACGCCTGGTCGAGAGCATGGTGGCGCTGTTGCTCACCGTCCTGGTGCTCGGACTGGTCTACCACCTTCTGGTGGCGCAGCAGCGGACCGCTTCCTCCAGGCCCAGCGGGTTCTCCTGCAGGCCAATCTGCGGAGCGCCGCGGCCTTCATCTCCACGGACCTGCGAGACGTCTCCACCGATTCCGCGAACCTCGACCTCCTCGCCTTCGCTGCCAGAATCCGTCACCTACCGGGCCACGCGGGGAAGCGGAATTGCCTGCCGGATCGGTCCGACGTCGGTGGAGTTGCTCGGTGAGACCTACGGCGCCTTTCGTCGACCTCAGCCCGGCCGCGACAGCCTGCTGCTCCATGTCGCTGCGGGTCCGGGCCGAGAGTGGGTCAGCGGACCGGTCGACTGCCGTCGGCGCCATCAACCTGCGGCGGAGCCTACTCGCTGCGTCTCTCCACCTTGCTCGATTCCTGTGGCCCTCGCAGCCGCGTCCGCGGGCCCGTTGTTTCCGGTCAGACTGTTTGAGATCATGCAGATCAAGCTCTATCAGTCGCAGGGCAACTCACTGGCTCGGCGCGAGATCGGTCAGTGCTGGAGAGGTCATTCAACCGGTTCTTGGCCCACTCGATAGCAACGGACTCCTCGTTCACTTTCCGGGATTCGGCTGGTGGGCTCGCCGGGCGGGCATTCGAGGTTCGATCGGGTGAGGTGGTGATTCGCGCGCTGGCGGCGCGGGCCGTTGCGGGATCCTTCGGTGCGCCGCAGTTGCTGAGAGACACGGCGCGAGTCGTGATTCCGCTTCAGGAATGCCGGCCCATGAGATCGTCGACCTCTCCTGAACCGGCGAGGGGTGGCATCTGCCCCTCACTCTCATCGCGCTCACCGCGCTGACGCTCCTCGCCGGAACGGGGCTCGATGCTTGCCCGCCTGGAGAGTCGATCGGCGGATCAGGCCCTCGCGGCGACCCAGGCCACCGCGGCCGCGGAGGGCGGACTCGAGCGCGCGGCCGGAAGCTGGCCGACAGAGTCATGGGACACCCTGCCGCCGGGAGCCACGGTCGCTTCCGGAGGAGGAGCATCGAACCGCCAGGTTCTTGCCGACTCGATCACCCACCTCGGCGCCTTGCTCTACCTGCAGACCGGGTTCGGCGAGGTGAACGACGCCGGCGGTCACCAATTGGCGCGGGCCGCGGTGGGGCGATGGATGCGGGTCGAGCCACCAGGGTTTCCCGACCGCGGCGCGATCGTGGCTCGCGGTCCGCTTGAACTGGGGGCGGCATGAGTGTGGATGGCGGGGATCATATCCCGCCGGGATGGGGTGGTGTCTGTCCTCCTTCCGCTTCTGCCGCTCGCTGCGGTGAGCTGACAGTTCGGGAACCCCGGTTTTCTCCAGCGGCTGCACTGGAGGAACCTGCCTCACAGGCAGCCCGGGCCTCGTGGTTGACTCGACCGTGTCCGATTCCTTGCTCTCGACCTTACGGCAGCTGGAATTTCACGAGCCTGCGCGCTGCGGCGAACCAGCAGCTCGGCGGACTGGTGAGCGGTCCAGGGCCAGTGCTCGATCCCGCGACTGGCGGGTGTGATCCTTTGGCCGCGACCAACCTCGGCGAACCGCTCGATTCCGTCCAGCCGCTGCTTCGGATTCTTCCCCATCATCAGCGTCTCGTCGGGAAGCCGGATCGAGGGGGCCGAGGCCAGGGTGTGTTGCTGGCGGATGGTGATCTTGGAGCTGGCGGACGGGTTCGACTTCTACGGGGTGGTGGTTGTCGCCGGGCGGTTGACGATTGCCGGAGTCCGGCACCCGGGTCACTGGACTGGTGCTCCTGCGGCACAGCCCGAGTGACACCGCACGGCTCACCGGGGTCGGGTTCCGTTGCCTTATCTCGCTGTGCCATCGGGCGTACGGCGGGTCGAAGCACCCCCTTCGGCCCCTTTCGGGCCGAAGCTGGAGTCGGTTCTGAACTGGCAATTTTCAAGATTTCAGAGTGGCTTGCCGGGAGCCTCGCCGGCGGGGCCGGAAGTGCCGTAACGTTTTGTTCTGAAATCACTTAGGCTTCGTGAGGGAGGGTTGGCATTGTGGTTGCTTTCTCAAGGTCGATCGAAAATCCTCCGGTGCCTCGGCGGCCACGGCAGACGGTTACCCTTCACGCAAACGGGAGAGGAGCTTATGAACCGCAAGGGCTTTACGCTCATCGAGCTGTTGATCGTGGTGGTGATCATCGGCATTCTGGCTGCCATCGCGATCCCGAAGTTCGCCAACACCAAGCAGAAGGCGATCGTGGCGTCCATGAAGTCGGACCTGCGGAACCTGGTGACGGCGCAGGAAGCGTTCTTCTCGGATAACAACGACTACGCCGGCGTCGACGGTCAGCACGGCGCAGACCAACGGCACCGGCGGCGCGGGCAAGGTCTCGTTCGTGCCCGAGCAAGGGTAACGTGCTGGCGCTGACCTACGTTGACGCGGCCGGTTGGAAGGCCACGATGACGAACCCGGCGGTGACCAGCACCCCGACGAACTGCGGCATCTTCACCGGCCCGCTCGCGAACCAGCCGAATGCGGCGGTGACCAACGAAGGCGCGCCCGGCCTGCTGGTAAGGTCGCGCGGCACCGGCAGCACGAGGGGCGGCGGAGCGATCCGCCGCCTCTTCTGACTCAACGGGCCAATTTGGCCTGGCTCCATCGATTTCCGGCTATCTAAGAGGTGATCCCCGGCCCCGGAGGGAATAGCCGGGAGGCCGGACCTAGACATTACAGCGTAAGGACTTATGGCAGTTAGCGATAGGGGTGGCATTGAGGTTGCTCCCAGAAGGAACAGAACTCCATTGGCCTTAATGGACGGGGCCCTCACGGTTGCACGGGAGAAGAGCACGCGTCGCGACGGCTTCACCCTCATCGAGCTGTTGATCGTGGTGGTCATCATCGGCATTCTGGCCGCCATCGCGATCCCGAAGTTCGCCAACACCAAGCAGAAGGCGATCGTGGCGTCCATGAAGTCGGACCTGCGGAACCTGGTGACGGCGCAGGAAGCGTTTTCTCGGATAACAACGACTACGCTGGCGCCGCATCAACAGCAACCAGGTCAACGGTCTGGCTGGCGCGGGCAAGGTCTCATTCGTGCCGAGCACCGGTAACGTGCTGGTCCTCGACCTATGTGAACGCAGCGGGCTGGAAAGCGACCATGTCATGACCAACCCGGCGGTGACCAACAACCCGAAGAACTGCGGCGTCTTCACCGGCGTGATCGCGAACCAGCCGAACGCGGCGGTGATCAGCGGAAGACGCGCCGGCCTGCTGGTAAGCTCGCGCGGCACTGGTAGGGAAGGGGCGGCGGAGCGATCCGCCGCCCTTTCCACAACTGGCACGCTCACGGTAGCGCAGGAGAAGATGGTTGATGCCTCGGAACGGCTTTACGCTCATCGAGCTGTTGATCGTGGTGGCTGATCATCGGCATTCTGGCCGCCATCGCGATCCCGGAAGTTCGGCCAACTACCAAGCAGAAGGCGATCGTGGCGTCCATGAAGTCGGACCTGCGTGAACCTGGTGACGGCGCAGGAAGCGTTCTTCTCGGATAACAACGACTACGCCGGCTCGACGATCACCACCGGGCCGCAGACCAACGGCACCGGCGGCGCGGGCAAGGTCTCGTTCGTGCCCAGCAAGGGCAACGTGCTGGCGCTAGACCTACGTCTGACGCGGCCGGCTGGAGGGCCACGATGACGAACCCGGCGGTGACCAGTACCCCGACGAACTGCGGCATCTTCACCGGCCCGCTCGACGAACCATGCCGAACTGCGGCGGTGACCAACGGCAGGCGCCCCGGCCTGCTGGTAGGGTCGCGCGGCACCGGCAATACAAGGAGGCGCGGAGCGATCCGCCGCGCTTGCTTTTCAGGCTACGAGGTGACCAGGAGTTGGCGTGATTTCCTGCTGTTCCCGGGTTTGGAGCCCTGATTTTGGTCTTGCACAACTCCTTCGGGATAAGGCACTTCCGGCAATTTCCAAGAGGCATCCAGCAGCTTTTTGGTCCGGGATCGTGCGCCGGATCACATACGCTAACTGCATTACACATCAGTCGGTTACAGGCATTCTCTCTCCCCGAGTGGCACTTGGGTTGCCCCTCGGGCGCGCTGCGTCTGACTTCGCTGCAAGGGCATCTCGCGGTGAAGGCATGAAGCCCTCGTACCGGGACCGTCAAAAACCTGCGTGGCGGGAACCGAGAGGATCGCCTGAGGCGTTGACAGACTGATGTCGTGATGGCGGTGTAAGCTCCAGACGGAGACTGCTCTGCAGACGTTTGTCACGGGTCTCGGTCTCGAGCTAGTGAGCCTGCTGCTCCAGATCGCTCAAGCTCTGTCTCATCAGTGAGTACGTAAAGTCTCTCGTACTAACAGTTTGAGTATAACCGACTTAAAGCATTTTGGAAGCTTGACAAAAGCTAGGCGCGCATAATAGCGTAGCCTACCGCTTTCACCTCAAGTCACGCCGGGCAACTATGGGCCTCTTCAGCAGAAAGAAGACGACCGTTGCGCTGGATATTGGTTCCGGGCTGATCAAGCTCGTGGCCATTTCCCATGGCGCCGGCGATCCCGTCCTCACCAAGGTGGCGTACACCAGCGTGGTGGACGATGCGATCGTCGAGGGTGAGGTCATGGACCCCGGGATCGTGGCCGACGCGATCAAGGGCCTGATGGCTTCCGCCGGAATCAAGGCCAAGCAGGTAGTGATCGCGGTGGGTGGACGCGACGTGATCATCAAGAAGATCGCGATGGATCGCATGCGCGAGGCTGAGGCCCGCGAGGTGATCCGCTGGGAAGCGGAGCAGCACGTTCCCTTCGATATGGAGAACGTCGAGCTCGACTTCCAGATCCTGGATCCCGCCGGCGAGGGCCTCCAGATGACCGTGCTTCTGGTCGCCGCCAAGCGTGAACTGGTGGAGAACAAGGTGGCGTTGCTGGCCGAGGCGGGGCTCACACCCGCGGTCATCGACGTGGACGCCTTTGCGCTGCACAACGCCTTCGAAGTGAACTACCCCGATGCCATGCGGGGTGTGGTCGGCCTGGTGAACCTCGGCCACGAGATGACCAACATCAACATCCTCGAGGACGGGGTTCCCGTTCTCACCCGTGACCTGCCGGTCGGCACCCGCCGCTTCCGGGAGGACATTCAGCGGGAGCGCGGCCTGTCCGCGGAGGAAGCGGATCAGCTGCTGCAGGGCTTCGAGCGGAGTGAGATCCTGGATCCCTTCCCTCGAGACCCGTGGCGAAGAGCTGGCTGTCGGCATCGAGCGCGCCGCCGCCTTCCTCCAGTCGGCCAGCCGGTCGGCCAGTGGCATCGGGCGGCTTCTGGCTCACCGGCGGCGGTGGCCGGATTCCCGGTCTGAACAAGGTGCTGCGGGGACCGGCTGCGTCTTCCGGTGGAGCTGGCTAGCCCGGTCGAGCGGCTGCGGGTGGCAGATGGGGTCTTCGAAACGCATGAACATCGACGAGGTCTCACCGCTCCTGATGCTGCCGATTGGCTTGGCGCTCAGGAACGCGGCGTGATCCGAGGCCCGGAGCCACATCCATGATGATCACCGTCAATCTCCGTCCTGGCCAGAAGCGCAAGCGCGCCGGCGGCGGTGGCAAGGAATTCGTCGACCGGTTCAGGCGCTGGGGACCCGGATCAAGGATCCCATGCTGCTCGCCGCTGCTGTGGTCGGCGTCGTGGTCGGCGGATACCTCGATCTGGGGCTTCGTGGTCTGAGCCCGGCGCGAGCTGGCTGTCCTCGAGCCGCGAGCTGGAGCAGGTCCAGGACGAGCACAAGCGCTTCGAGGATTGCTGCAGCAGAAGAAGTCGCGCCGGAGACGATCCGCGACTCGCTCGCTGGCCCAGATCCACACCATCCGCTCGGTGGATGGCAACCGCTACGTCTGGCCCCACGTGCATGGATGAAGTCGCGAAGTCGCTGCCGCCCTACACCTGGCTCACCTCGCTTGCGGTTCAGAGCGCGGCGGCGGCGGTCGCTCGATTACGGCGGACACGACGGACCGGCTGATGCAGTTCAAGATGGAAGGCCGCACCATGGACCTCCAGGCCTACACCCGGTTCCTCCGGCAGCTCGAGGCCTCGCCCTGGCTCCAGAACGTGACGCCGCTGGAGGCCAGCCACCGTGGTCGAGCTGGAGCGCCCGGTCACCAAATTCACGATCCAGGCCGAGTTCAAGCAGGCGGACTCGGCGTATATCCGGACCGTGCCACTCAGCCAGTCGGTGAGGTGAAGCATGGCCGCTATCGCAACCAGCGCACAACGCCGCTCCTGATCATCCGTCGTTGGCCTGCTGCTCGGGTACATGGGATATTCGGGCACCGGCCTCGAGATGCTCGGCGTTTCGGGTATCACGCAGGCGAAGGACACCATCGCCGCCCGGAAGAAGACCATCGACTCGCTCGTCGATCCTCGACCGACAGCGCCAAGAAGATGCTGGCGCAGGGCAGCGTGGACGATCTGCGCCGCCGGCTGGAAGGCTATCGCTCGAGCCTCGAGCTCATGCGCCGGCTGGTCCCGGATCGCAACGAAGTCGCCAACCTGATGGACGAGATCTCCACCCGCGCCAAGATCCGCGGAGTCACGGTTGGCGCAGTTCGCTGCCGATGCCTCCGGAGCCGGGACCGGCGCCGTTCGAGACCTACCGCTACCAGTATTCCGTGGTGGGCCGCTACGACCAGCTGGGCGAATTCCTCTCGGACGTCGCCAGCCTGCAGCGCATCATCGTCCCGGTCGACCTGACCCTGTCGGTCGTCGACGTGGGTAAGGCCAAGGCTCTGGGCGATTCCACCGGGTCGCTGCTCGAGGCCCGTTTCCAGATCCGCACCTTCGTCAAAACCGCGACCCCGGAGGGGAGAAGCCAGTGGCACCTGATTCCCTGCGGCGCTCGCTCCTGGCCCTCGTGCTCCTCGCCGCCGCGTGTGGCGGCGGCGCGAAGAACGATGAGGCCGATGCCGCCGTTGACCTGGCGGCGGTCCGCGCCAAACGCGACAGCACCCGGATGGCCGATTCGCTCGTCGCGAGTCACCTACACCGACGTGCTCTGATTCAGTGATCACCGACATGGGCAAGACCGCGGCGGGCAAGAAAAAGCTCGCGGTGGCAGCCGCCCGAAGGCATGATCCGTCCCGAGGTCCTCACCGCGTGCGGCAAGCCGCCGGCGCAGGTCTGGCAGACCGCGCCCGCCGCTGACGACCGACGCCACCCGCGCGGCGAGAAGCTCACGCCGCAGCAGCTGGCGGTGCAGCGTGCCGACTCGGCCCGCAAGGCCCGCGAGCAGGCGAAGCGAAGACTCGCTCAAGACCAAGGACGGAGCTGGCGCGGCAGGATTCGGTGCGCCGGGCCGGGGCCGATTCGGTGCGCAACGATTCGCTCGCGCGGGCCCGGGAAACCGAGGTGCTGCGGGAGACCTTCACTTACGCGGGCGGATCTCGCGATCCCTTCGTCTCTCTGATCTCGACGGCCAAGGTCGGCCCCGAGTTTTCCGACCTCGATCCTGCTGGGCATCTATCTCGACCTGCGCCGCTCGAGTAACAGCGTCGCGGTGCTGCGAGACAAGAATTCGGGTAAGCGCTACAAGCTGCGGGTAGGAGACCAGGTCGGCCGCCTCAAGGTGGCACAGATCCGGCAGCAGGACGTGGTATTCACGGTGGAAGACATCGGGTTCGAGCGACAGGAAACGCTGTCGATGCGCAAACGGGAGGCAGAGACCCCATGACCGAGTAAGCTTCATTCGCCCTCGCAACGGCAACGCTCGTCGGAGCGACGCCCGGCCGTGCGGCTCCGCCGCCAACCGGCCAGGTGACCGCCGTAAGCGTGGTCCCGACTCCGGGTCGTGCGGAGATCGTGATCCAACATCCGCGGGGCCGTGGAGGTCAGGGACTTCGTCCTCCGCGAGCCTAACCGTCTGGTGATCGACGTCCTCGGCGCTACGCTGTCGGCCTCGGGCGCCACCTACGACGGAATCAACCGAGCCGGCGTCTCCGACGTTCGGTACTCCCAGTTCCGCCCCGACGTTGTCCGGGTCGCGATCTATCTCGACGAACAGCGCGACTATCGCGTTGAGCGGGATGGTGACGACGTCCGGATCAGCTTCGGCGCCGACCGGAGCTTCCTCGCCTTGGTCCAGCACCGCGCCCTCCGAGCTAGAAGCCGCCGGCTCCGCCATATCCGCCCGCCCGCGGCGGAGCCAGAGGTCACGCCGCCGGCGCCAGTCGTTACGGCCGCCCACGCGGAGCAGCGGCCCCGGATTACGGTGACCTGGGACAAGGCCGACATCTCGGACGTGGTCGCCGGCTTCGCCGCGTTCTCCGGAAGACCATCATCCTCGGCAAGGACATCAAGGGAACCGTTTCGGCCGAAATCAAGAATCAGCCCTGGCCCGAGGCCTTCGCGGCCGTGCTGGCCACGCAGGGACTGCAGGCGATCGAGCTGCCCGGCGGCATCATCCGGGTCGACTCGCCGAGCGCCCTTGCCGCGCTCGATTCGATCGAGCCGTTGCAGACCCGGCTGGTGCAGGTCAACTACGTCACCGCCTCCTCGCTCATCGGAGCATCGGCGCGATCCTGACCAAGCGCGGCAAGGTAGTGGCCGATACGACCTCCAACTCACTCATCGTTACCGACACCCGCAGCCGGGTGGCTGAGGTCTCGGATTTCGTCAAGAACCTCGATATCCGGACCCCGCAGGTCTCGATTCAGTCGAAGCTGATCTTTGTCGACCGGACCGACGTGCAGAGCCTCGGCCTGCGCTACGACCTGGGGAGCAGCGACGTATTCTTCAACAAGCTGGTGCAGCGGACCGACCCCGCGACGGGCGATCCGTTCGACAAGAACACGGTCGGTGGTCGGCGGCGAGTCGGTGGCAGGCATCGCCAATGCCGACGCGCTCATCGTGAGCCCGGCCCTCGAAGTGGTCTGGCGGACTGCCATCGGCGGGTTCGACCTCACGACCTTCGTGCAGGCGCTGCAGCGGGTGGAAGTGGCCGACGTGCAGGCGGAGCCGCTCATCACCACGCTGGACAACCGCGAAGCCTTCATCAACGTGGGTGAAGACGTTCCGGTCCGCGTGGTCGACGTGAGTTCGGGCTCCAGCGGCCAGCCCGGGACCGCCCAAGGCGACGGTTAACTTCAAGGAGACCGGTATCAAGTTGAAGGTCACGCCGCACGTGACCAACAACCGCCAGGTGCTGATGAAGGTGGTCGGCCGAGCGGTCGGACATCCGCACCCTGGCCGCGGCCGACCTGGGCTTCACCATCAGAAAGCAGAACGCGGAGAACCAGCTGCTGGTGGCCGATGGCGAAACGGCGGTAATCGGCGGCCTTACCGTGACCGAAGTGAACCAGAGTCCGGTCCGGCATCCGCTCCTGGTCGATCTGCCGATCGTGGGCAAGCTGTTCGGGTTCTCCTCCAACGAGGAGCATCGCCGCGACCTGATTATTCTGATTACGCCGCGTATTATCGACGACGGCCGGAGCTGAGCAGCCTGGCGGTGTGATCGTCCGGGCGACCGGATCTACGCGAGCCCGACGTCGTGTCGGGCTCGCATGCTGCTATGGAGGTACCGAGGTGGCGCTGCGGTTCCTGACCGCCGGTGAATCTCACGGCAAGGCCCTCGTAGCAATCGTCGAAGGGCCTGCCCGCCGGACTGTCGGTCGTGGCCGAACAGGTGGACCAGGAGCTGGCCCGCCGGATGATGGGATACGGCCGCGGTGCCCGGATGAAGATCGAGCGGGACCGCATCGAATGGCTGAGCGGTGTCCGGGCCGGAGAGACGCTGGGCACACCGGTCGCGATGCTGATCCACAACCGCGACTGGGCGAACTGGGAAGAAGTGATGGCCGCCGAAGGCAGCGCCTGGCGATGTCAGGCGGCGGCGGCTCACCAGGCCGCTGACCCGGCCACGCCGATCTGGTCGGGGTACTGAAGTACGACCGGCAGGACGCCCGCGACATTCTGGAGCGGGCCAGCGCGCGCGAAACCGCGGCTCGGGTGGCCGCTGGCGCGCTCGCCCGCCGCCTGCTGGAAGAGTTCGGGTGGAGATCGGCAGCCACATCGTGTCGCTCGGCGGTATCCAGGCTACCCGCCGGTGCGCGTCGCTTCCGGTCCCGCTCAATCCGGCGGCCGACAATTCGGAGATCCGGGTCCTGGATCGGACGATCGAGGCCGAGATCATTCGCCGGATCGATCAGGCGAAGAAGGATGGCGACACCCTGGGTGGTGAGGCGCAGGTTGTGGTGCGGGGCCTCCCGGTTGGCCTGGGGAGCCACGTGCACTGGGACCGGAAGCTGGATGGCCGCCTGCCGGAGCGCTGATGTCCATTCCGGCGGTCAAGGCGGTGGAGATTGGAATGGGCTTCGAGGCGGCCCGGCGGCCCGGGCTCCGAGGTGCATGACCCGATCGACGCGGATGCGGTTCCCGGTCGCCAATGCGCCGGATCCCGCGCTGCGCGGAGGCTATCGCAGGCGCAGCAACAACGCCGGCGGGCTGGAGGGCGGAGTGACCACCGGTGAGCCGCTGGTGATCCGGGTCGGCATGAAGCCGATCTCCACCCTCATGTCGCCGCTGCCGACGGTGGACCTCACGACCGGCCAGGCCGGCGAACGCGCAGAGCGAGCGCTCCGACGTCACCGCGGTGCCGGCGATGGGAGTCATCGCGGAGGCGCTCACCGCGCTGGTGGTGGCGGATGCGTTTCTGGAAAAGTTCGGCGGCGATTCTCTGGCTGAGATTCGGCGGAACTTCGCCGCCTATTTGCAGACCCTGGCCGCACGATGGGGAGCACTGTCGCCATGAAGAAGCACATCTGTCCTGGTTGGCCTTCCCGGGGCCGGCAAGACCACGGTCGGACAGCCTGGCAGCCGAACGGCTTGGGCGCGGCGTTCGTCGACTGCGACAGCATCATCGTGCCGGAAGATGCAAGATGCCGGTGAGCCGGATCTTCGCCGAGCATGGCGAGATCAAGTTCCGCGGAGCTGGAGCGGCAGGCCATGTGAAGGCGCCTGGGCGGCGACCGCCGGCGGTGATCGCGCCGGGCGGAGGGTGGATCTGCCCAGCCGGGCGCGCTTGAAGCGACCCAGGCCGCCTCCTGGTCATCTATCTCAAGACGATGGTCGCTACCGCCGCCAAGCGGGCTGAGGCGTCGGGGATCAGGCCCCTGCTAGCCGGCGAGGATCCCGCTGAGCGGATGCGGACCCTGCTCAAGGAGCGGGAGCCGTACTACGTCAAAGCCGACGCCGAAGTCAAAGCCGACATCAAGTCAGCGGCTCAGCTGGCGGAAGAGATCGTCGCCTTGGCGAAAGACCGCGCAGGGTGGTAGTATAAGTGTATTGTAGCACAATGGATTAGCAATTCTCTCCTTGCCAACCCCCCGTCCCGCGTTTTCTTGTGGGCGATCTGGTATAGTACCTCCGGAGAAACGAAGTCGTCAGTTTAGGAGCCATGGCAACGCAGAAAACCAAGACTGCGGCCAGGCGCACGCGTCGCGGAAGAAAGCCGCGACGAAGCCGGCCGCCGAAGGCAACGGCAAGGCCCTCCCTCCGCGGTCACGCAAACCTCGGAAGCGCACCCGCTGACAACCGAACCCGACCGCCTCGGTGGCGGAAGGGGATGCGCTCGTGGTGGTCGAATCGCCCACCAAGGCCAAGAGCATCGGCAAGTACCTGGGCCGCGGCTTCGACGTCAAGGCCACGATCGGTCACCTGCGCGACCTTCCCACCCGGAAGCTCGGCGTCGACGTCGACAACGGGTTCCAGCCCGAAGTACGTCACCATCAAAGGCAAGACCAAGACCCTGCACGAGCTGAAGCAGCGCCGCCAAGGCGGCGCGCGCCGTCTATCTCGCGACCGACCCCGACCGGGAGGGCGAGGCGATCGCGTGGCACGTGGCCGACCAGCTCGAGCACCAGGCGCCGACTCCACCGGGTGCTGTTCCACGAGATCACCAAGGATGCGGTCCAGGAGGCGATGGCCGAAGCCGCGGCGTCATCGACGACGACAAGGTGAACGCGCAGCAGGCGCGCCGCATCCTCGATCGGCTGGTGGGCTACAAGGCCAGCCCCATCCTCTGGCACAGCATCAAGACCGGACTCTCCGCCGGCCGGGTGCAGACCGTGGCGCTCCGCCTGCATCGTCGAGCGGGAGCGGGCCATCCGCGCCTTCACGCCCGCAGGAGTACTGGACCATCGAGGCGGCTCTGCGCCAAGGATGGGCAGACCTTCGAGGCCGAGCTCGAAGAAGATCGACGGGCCACAACCCGCAGCTGCACCAACGAGGCGGACGCGAAGCGCGGTGGTCGCGGAGCTGCGGAAGCTGCCGTTCGTCGTCACCAAGGTCGAGAAGCGGCAGCGGCAGAAGCGGCCGGGCGCGCCGTTCACCACCAGCACGCTGCAGCAGGAGGCCGCCAAGAAGCTGGGCTTCTCCTCCCGGCGGACCATGCGGGCGGCGCAGGACCTCTACGAAGGCATCGATGTCGGCGAGGACGGCGCCGGTCGGTCTCATCACCTACATGCGGACCGACTCGGTGCGGGTCTCCGACACCGCGATCGCCGCGGTGCGCGACTTCATCGGACGAACTACGCCAAGCCGTACCTGCCGGAGTCGCCCAACGCCTACACCTCGAAGGCCGCCGCGCGTGCAGGATGCCCACGAGGCGATCCGCCCGACCGACGTGCAGCCGCCGGCCGGAGCAGGTCGCAGCCGTACCTCGAGCCCGACCAGTTCCGGCTCTACCAGCTCGATCTGGCAGCGCTTCGTGGCGTCGCAGATGAACCCGGCGGTCTACGACATGACCGATCGTGGACTTCGATCTGGGCCGATTACCTGTTGCGGGCCACCGGGTCGGTGCTGGTCTTCGACGGCTACCACGTGCTGTACACCGAGGGGCGCGAGGCCGAGGAAGGGAAGACGATGGACGATCTGCCGCCCATCCCGCCGCTGGCGCGGGCGACCGGGTGGAGGTCCGGCAGATCACGCCCAACGCAGCACTTCACCGAGCCGCCGCCCCGCTTCTCCGAGGCGAGCCTCGTGAAGGAGCTCGAGCGCCTGGGCATCGGCCGGCCCGTCGACCTACGCGCGATCATCCCGACGCTGACCGCGCGCGAGTACGTGCAGCTGGAGCAGCGGCGCTTCTTCCCACCGAGCTGGGCGAGACGGTCGAGAAGATCATGGTGGCCAAGCTTCCCCGCGATCTTCAACGTCGAGTTCACCTCCGAGATGGAGACGGAGCTCGACCGGATCGAAGAGGGGAGCTGGGCTGGCAGCAGGTGCTGCAGGACTTCTACGGCCCGTTCACCAAGGCGCTGCGATGCGGTGGACCTGAACGCCATCGTGGCCGAGGCGCACGGTCTCAAGTCCGAGGAGCTGGCCAAGGAGCGCTGTCCCAAGTGCGGCGTCGGCGGTCGAGCTCCAGCACCGGCCGCTTCGGGCCCTACTTCGCCTGCGTCAAGTACAAGAACGTCGTGCGACTACGCTGAAGTCGCTGCAGAAGCAGCAAGGCGCCGGACCGGCCTACGGACGAGAAGTGCCACCTGTGCGGCTCGCCGATGGTGATCAAGACCGGCCGCTTCGGCGAGTTCCTCGCCTGCACCACGCTATCCGGAGTGCAAGGGCACCCGCTCGATCCCGCTCGGGGATCAAGTGCCCCAAGTGTCTCGAGGGGGACCTGGCGGAGCGGCGCACCAAGCGCGGCAAGTCGTTCTGGGGCTGCGTGCGCTATCCGGCCTGTGATTTCTCCACCTGGAACCGGCCGGTGCCGGAGACCTGTCCCGAGCTGCGGCTGGGTCGGGATGGAGAAGAAGATCAGCAAGGCCGAGGGCGAGACCCTGACCTGCCTCAAGTGCGGCACAAGATCGTCGTGATCGACGCCGAGGAGGTGGCGCGACGTGAACGCCACCGTGGTCGGCGGCGGCCTCGCCGGCTGCGAAGCGGCCTGGGCCCTGGCCGAGCGCGGCGTCCGGGTCACGCTGCGCGAGATGCGCCCGGTCAGTGCCGACCCCGGCCCATCACACCGATCGTCTCGCCGAGCTGGTCTGCAGCAACTCCTTCAAATCGGTCGAGACTCACCAACGCGCACGGTCTGCTCAAGGCCGAGCTGCGCGACTGGGCAGCCTGCTGCTGCCCTGTGCCGACCTGGCGCGGGTGCCGGCCGGTGCGGCGCTCGCGGTCGACCGCGACGCACTTCTCTCAGGACGTGCACGACCGGGTCACGGCGCATCCGCAACATCGACGGTGCGCCGCGAGGAGGTCGCCGAGCTTCCCTCGCCGGGCATCGTGGCGACCGGTCCCCTCACCTCTGATCGGCTGGCGGAGTCGCGTCGGCGCAGCGCTCGGTGGCACCGCGCTGGCATTCTACGACGCCATCGCTCCGATCGTCTCCGGCCGAATCGCTCGACCACGAGCGGCTCTACGCGCTGTCCCGATACGGCAAGGGCGAGGGCGACGACTACCTCAACGCGCCGCTCGACCGGGACGCCTACGAGTCGTTCATCGCGGCACTGCGTCTCGGCGGACCAGTTCAGCGGCGCACGACTTCGACAAGGTGCCCTATTTCGAGGGCTGCCTCCCGGTCGAGGAGATGGCTCGGCGCGGTCGCGAGACGCTGCGGTTCGGTCCCATGAAGCCGGTCGGCTTGCCCGATCCGCCGAAATGGCCGGGAGCCGCACGCGGTGGTGCAGCTCCGCCGCGAGGACCGCGCGGGGCAGATGTGGAACCTGGTCGGATTCCAGACCCGGCTGAGGATCCCGGAACAGCAGCGGGTCTTCCGGCATGATTCCCGGACTGGAGCAGGGTGAGTTCCTGCGGTTACGGAAGCATCCACCGGAACGCCTACGTGAACAGTCCCGGCGCGCCTCGGGTCCTGCACTTACCGCGAAGGATGATGACCTGCTCTTCTTCGCCGGGCCAGTTCACCGGTGTCGAGGGTACACCGAATCACTGGGTACCGGTCTTCTGGCCGGGATCAACCTCGCGCGGCGCCTGCGCGGTCTCCCGTCCGCGATGCCGCCGGTCACCACGATGCTGGGCGGCCTCTATCGCTACCTTCGAGAGGCAGATCCCCGTCACTTCCAGCCGATGAATGCGAATTTCGGCTTGCTCGACCCCATCGAGAAGGCGAAGGGGCGGGATGGGAAGGAGGCGAGGAAGCAGGCCCTGGTCGAGCGCGCACTGGCGGACTTCCAAACGTGGTCATCTCAGCTATGAGCCTGCCGAGCCGCCGAGCCGCCGAGCCGCCGAGCCGCAAGCAGGTTCGGAGCTTTCTCGAATACCTCGAGAAGCAGCGCCAGCAGTCGCCCAACACGGTACGGGCCTACGGGCGCGATCTCGAGGCCTTCGAGCAATACTGCTGCTGAAGGAGTATGGCTCGCGATTCCGGCTGGGAGAAGGTGGATCGGCTGGGAGCGCGTGGCTTCCTCGGAGAACTGCAGCGGCGTGGCCTGGCAAAGCGGTCCATCGCGAGCGCGCCTATCTGCGGTTCGCGCCTTCTACCGGTACCTGCAGCGCGAGCATGGTATCGAGAGCCCGCTGCTCCGTGCGGCGAAGGCCCCGAAGCTGGGCCGGAAGCTCCCGACCTATCTCGACCGGCTCACGGACCGAGACGCTGTTCGAGGCGATGGAGGCGCGAGCCAGTGATGATCAATTCGCCGCTTTGCGGGACCTCGCCATGCTGGAGCTGTTCTATTCCAGCGGGCCTCCGCCTGTCGGAGCTCACACGGGCTCAATCTCGATGACCTTGACCTGCTGAGCGATCAGGTCAAGCTGCGCGGCAAGGGGAGGAAGGAACGCATCGTCCCGGTAGGGAATCGGGCGAGCCGTGCGCTCCGGCGGTACCTTGAGGCGCGACAGGCTCCGGTGCGGCTCCCCGGTGCCGACCGGCAGGCGGTCTTCGTGGGTCGTGGTGGACGGCGGCTAACTCCGCGCAGCGTACAGCGCCTGATCCATCGGGCGTTTGAAACCGTCGGCGGCGATGGCTTGCGGGTGCACTCGCTGCGCCACACCTTCGCCACGCATCTGCTGGATGCCGGGGCCGATCTTCGCGCGGTGCAGGAGCTGCTGGGTCACTCGAGCCTGAGCACGACTCAGATCTACACCCACACCAGCGTCGAGCGGCTGAAGCAGGTGTATCAGCAGGCGCATCCTAGAGCGTAGGTGTCAGGGTCGTGGAGTCTTGGGTCTTGAGTCGTGCGTCGAAAGACGTGTCGGAGCGCAATCCCGATCTCTGAACAGCCGTACCGAACGCGGAGTAAAGATTCGCGACTTATGACCCAAGACTCATGACCCACGACCCAAGGCTCATGACCCACCACGCCACCACCATCCTCGCCCTCCGCAAGGGCGGCAAAGTCGCCATGGGCGGAGACGGTCAGGTGTCCATCGGGGATACCATCGTCAAAGCGCAGGCCAACAAGATCAGGGCCCTCAAGGGAGGGAAAGTGCTCGGCAGGATTCGCGGGATCGGTGGCCGATGCGATCACGCTGTATGAGAAATTCGAGGAGAAGCTCGATCGCTACCCCGGTAACCTGCCCCGCGCCTCGGTCGAGCTCGCGAAGGACTGGAGAGGCGATCGGGTGCTGCGCCGGCTGGAGGCACTCCTGATCGTGGCGGACGTGGAACACACCTTTCTGCTGAGTGGCGCGGGAGAATTGATCGAGCCCGATGACGGTATTCTGGCGATCGGCTCGGGGGCAACTATGCCTTGGCGGCGGCACGAGCGCTGGCTCCCGATCCGGCGCTGTCAGCGCGTGACGTGGTGCAGCGGTCGCTGGAGATCGCGGCGGATATTTGTGTGTTTACCAATCGGAACTTGACGATTCTGGAACTGTGAGAGTTTCGTCAGCCTTAAGCCTTAGACCATGAGCCTGCAGGGCCTATGGCATAAGGCTTATGGCAACTCAGACTCAACCGATGACTGACCCACTTCCACTCCCGGTACCGAGGAACCGCCTCCCCAGCCACCCTGGCTCGAGGAGTTGCCCCCGCGCCAGATTGTGGCGGAGTTGGATCGCTACATCGTGGGGCAGCAAGCCGCTAAGCGCGCGGTCGCGATCGCCATCCGGAATCGCTGGCGCCGGTCCCAGACGCCGGAGTCCATCCGGGACGAGATCACCCCTACAACATCATCCTCATCGGCCCCACCGGGGTGGGGAAGACCGAGATCGCGCGCCGGCTGGCTCGGCTCGCAGGCGCGCCGTTCATCAAGGTCGAAGCCTCGAAGTTCACCGAGGTGGGTTACGTGGGACGGGACGCGGAATCGATGATCCGCGATCTGGTGGATGCCGCGATCAGCATGGTGCGGACCGAGCGGGAGGATGATGTCTACCCCATCGCCGAGCAGCGGGCAGACGAACGGCTGCTGGATATTCTGCCTCCCGCCGCCGCCACCCAAGGTGGAATCTGGGGCAAAGGCCGGAGCGCGCAGGGTCTGAATCCCCGGCATCTTCGTTGTCGGCCCGGCCGGTCAGGCCCGACAGGAGAAGCTCCACCAGCCCGGAGGAGGAGCGGCATCAGCGCTCTCGGGAGAAGCTGCGCCGGATGCTCAAGGAGGGCAGCTCGACGATCGTGAGGTCGAGGTAGATGTGACGCCGCAGGCCTTCCCGATGCTCGAGATGATGCAGCCGCCGCAGGGCATGGAAGGTCAGGACATCAACTTCATGGAGATGCTCCAGGAGATGCTGCCCAAGCGGAAGAAGCGGCGTACCGTGCGGCTTCCCGAGGCGCGCAGGATCCTGGCGGACGAAGAGCTCAAGAAGCTGGTCGACATGGACGACGTGGTGAACGAGGCGCTCGACCGGGTCGAGAACCACGGTGTCCTGTTCATCGACGAGATCGACAAGATCGCCGGTGAACGGGCCCAGACCGGGCCCGACGTCTCCCGCGAAGGTGTACAGCGGGATCTGCTGCCCATCGTCGAGGGCTCGACGGTTCAGACCCGCTACGGATACGTGCGAACCGACCACATCCTGTTCATCGCGGCCGGGGCGTTCCATGTCTCCAAGCCGTCGGATCTCATTCCCGAGTTGCAAGGACGATTCCCGATCCGGGTGGAGCTCCAGCCGCTTACCGAGGAAGATTTCGTCCGGATCATGACCGAGCCGGAGAACGCGCTCACTCAGGCAGTACCAGGCGCTGGTGGCCGCCGAAGGGCGCGACACTCGAATTGACGGACGACGGCGTGCGGAGATCGCGCGTCTCGCGTTCATGGCCAACGACCGGATGGAGAACATCGGCGCCCGCCGGCTCCACACCGTGATGTCGACAGTGATGGATGAAGTGCTGTTCGAGCTGCCCAACTATCCCGAGAAGCACATCGTGTTCGACGCCGAGCGGGTGCGGCAGAAGCTGGCCAAGATCATCGATGACGATGATTTGAGGAGATACATCCTTTAGTCGCGTAGGTACCGAGTACCGAGTCTCCCCTGGACCGCAACGCCTCTGATTCACTCCTGCTTCACCACGACTCCACCCTTCATCACGAAGCGGACCTGCTCCAGCACGTGCACATCGTTGAGCGGGTTGCCGGGTACCGCGATCAGATCCGCCAGCTTTCCCGCGGCGATCTCGCCGCGGTCGGTGACGCCAAGAAGATCGGCCGCGTTGAGTGTGGCGGTCCGGATCGCGTCGATTGGCTTCATGCCGTAGCCGACCAGGACCGCGAACTCCTTCGCGTTGTCACCGTGAGGATAGACCGCGGCGTCGGTGCCGAAGGCGATCTTCACGCCGGCGCGAATCGCTTTGCGGTGGCTCTCCTGCGCCAGGGGAATGATCTGCTCCATTTTCGCCTTGATCGCAGGCGGCATCTTGGCAGGATCAACCGCCGTAAGCAGGTAGGCGGTTGGCACGAGGTAGGTCCCGCGCTGCTTCATCAGGGCGATGGCCTCGTCATTGAGCATGGAGCCGTGTTCGATGGAGGCCACCCCGGCCCGCACCGCGGCCAGGATCCCCTCCGTCCCGTGGGCATGCGCGGCCACCTTCAGACCGTGACGGGCCGCCTCCTGCACGATGGCCCGCATTTCGTCCTCGGAGAGCTGCTGCGCCCCGACCGGCCCCTCGAACGACAGCACGCCGGCCGTCGCGCAGATCTTGATGACCTTGGCGCCGTGCTTGATCTGGTAGCGCACAGCCTTGAGCGCCTGATCGATGCCGTCGGCTACGCCGTCCTCCGGGCCCAGCTCCGCGATGCCTGGCGCGTAGCCGGTCACGTCGCAGTGGCCACCGGTAATCCCGATGGCGCTTCGAGCGGGTGACGATGCGCGGGCCGATGACCCATCCCTCGTCGATGGCGTGCATCAGGCTCACGTCCGGAACCACCCGGGGCACCGACGTTCCGTACCGTGGTGAAACCGGCGAGCAGCGTCTTCCGGGCGTTCACGACACCGCGGAGTGCCGCATCCACCGGAGTCTCGGTGACGTCACGATGAACCCAATCTCCTTCGAGATCGCCGGTCAGATGGACGTGCACGTCGGTGAGGCCGGGGAGAAGCGTCACGTCTCCCAGCTCGATCACCTTGGCGTCGGCCGGCGCCTCGGCGCGAACGGCCTGGATGCGGTCACCCGAGATGACCACGGTGGCGGGGCTCTCGATCTGTCCGGTCCGCACATTCAGCATGCGGGCGGCATGGACGAAGACGGTCTGGGCCGACGCCAGCGCGGGTGTGATCGAAAGCGCGGCAAACAGCGGTCGCGACTCGGGGAAGGTGCCGCATCAACCTCTCCAGTCTCGATTGGGGGTGCGAGGAAGCTACCCGGCCCCTTCGCACCCGTCAAACTTCTCGGTATCGTTGAGGCATGAAATCACAACTGCTCCGCTCCGCCGGCTGCGGAATTCTCGCGGCTGGCCTCTTCCCGCTGTGCCTTGCGGCCCAGGCCGCGCCGCAATCGCCAGCCGCGATTCCTGATTCGAGATGCGCTGATCTACGATGGAACTGGTTCGAGCCAATCCGGGAAGCGTCCGGGTTCGAGACGGCAAGATCCAAGAGGTGGGTGACCTCAAGCCGAACAGCGGAGAGCGCTGTCGTCGAGCGCCCATGGCTCGGCCTGTCGCTCCCGGTTTCATCGATACCCACAGCCACGCCGACGAGGGATTCAGCGAGATCGACAAAGGGGAACGTGAGCATCCCGATGCGCTGGGCTCGGTAAGTCCAGGGAATCACCACTGTTGTCGTGGGGCAGGACGGCGGCGAGGTCTATCCGCTGCGCGACTTCTTCGCTGGATTGGAGAAGAATCCGGTCGCGGTGAATGTCGCGTCCTACGCCGGCCACAATACCATCCGGCAGATCGTCATGGGGCGCGAATTTCCAGCGCGAGGCGACCGCCGAGGAAGTGGGCCGGATGGCTTACATCCTACGGCAGGAAATGGTCGCCGGAGCGCTCGGCTCTCCACCGGTCTCGAATACGATCCCGGGATCTACTCGGCTCCTTCAGAAGTGCTCGCCCTGGCGCGAGTGGCCGCGGGGTACAAAGGCCGGTACATCAGCCATATGCGGAGCGAGGACCGATACTTCTGGAAGGCTCTGGATGAGATTGATCACGATCGGGCGGGAGACCGGCATGCCGGTGCAGGTGTCGCACATCAAGCTCGCGATGCGAGACCTGTGGGGAAAGGCTGACAGCCTGGTAGGCGTCATGGACGCGGCGCGCGCATCCGGGGTGAACATCAGTGCCGACATCTATCCCTACCCCTACTGGCACTCCACTCTGACCGTGCTGTTCCCCGACCGGGACTACGAGGATCGCAAGGCCGCCGAATTCGCCGTGACCCAGGTGTCAACGCCCGAAGGACTGCTGCTCGACCACTACGAGCCCACGCCGGCCTTCCAGGGGACGAACCGTAGCCTATGCGCGCGAAGGAACTCGGCGTCGATTCGGTGACGGCGCTGATCGAGCTGGTGCGACGCATTCACCAGCTGGAGAAGGAGCACGGCAGTGTCAACGAGAGTGTCATCGGCACCAGCATGACCGAGCCTGACATCGAGCGGCTGATGCGCTGGCCTCATACCAATTTCTGCACCGACGGCGAGCTCGACGGCGGGCACCCGCGTGGTTTCGGCACCTATCCCAGAATTCTCGGCCGGTACGTGAGGGAGAGAAACGTCCTGTCGCTGGCCGAAGCGGTACACAAGGGAACCGGCCTCGCCGCCGAGCATATGGGGTTCACCGACCGGGGACGTATCGCGAAGGGTCTCGCAGCCGACCTGGTGTTGTTTGACCCGAGCACCGTGATCGACAACGCGACGACCGAGAAGCCGCACGAGCTCTCGACCGGCGTTGTTATGGTGTGGGTGAATGGGGTCCCGGTATTCGCGGAAGGCAAGGCGACTGGTGCGAGGCCTGGGGTGGTCATCCGGCGCTGAGGCTGCCGAGGCTGTAGGTTCCAGCATTCCCCGTTGAAATCAGGAGACTTGCCGGAGCTCCTCGAACGACTCCAGTCGGCCCTCGCCGGTCGCTACACGGTGGAGCGCGAGCTCGGCCGCGGTGGCATGGCGACGGTCTACCTCGCCCAGGACCTCAAGCACGACCGCTCGGTCGCCATCAAGCGGTGCTGCCGCACATCGCCGCCGCACTCGGTCCCGAGCGCTTCCTTCGCGAGATCACCACCACGGCCCACCTGCAGCATCCCCACATCCTCGGCCTGCTGCGATTCCGGCGAGGTCGACGGCCATGCTCTACTACGTCATGCCGTTCGTGGCGGGCGAGTCGCTGCGGGATCGGCTCGAGCGCGAGCACCAGCTTCCTCTGGAGGACGCCCTCCGCATCACCCGCGAGGTGGCCGACGGGTTGGACTACGCTCACCGGCAGGGCCTGATCCATCGCGATATCAAGCCCGAGAATATCCTGTTATCGGATCGGCACGCGATGGTTGCCGATTTCGGCATTGCTCGCGCGATAGAGCAGGCGGGCGGCGCCAAGCTTACCGAAACCGGACTCGCGGTGGGGACGCCGGACTACATGAGTCCGGAGCAGGCGGCGGGCGATGCCGAGCTGGATGGACGGACTGATCAGTACAGCCTAGGCTGCGTGCTGTACGAGATGCTGGCCGGCCATCCGCCATTCCTGGGTAAGAATCCGCAGGAAGTGCGGGCGCGTCATGCGCTCGACTCGGTCCCGCCGCTGCGGGCGGCGCGTACGACTGTCTCGCACGGAATCGAGGCGGCGCTGACCCGAGCGCTCGCCAAGCAGCCGGCCGATCGATTTCCAACCGTGGGAGCGTTTGCGGCCACACTCGACCCGGCGGAGCAGGCGGCGGCAGCACACCCACCCCTCCGTCAACCCGCTGAACCGAAGAAGCGATGGCGGTCCATCCGTGGTCACGCTCGCACTAGTCGCCACTGGGGCCTTGGTCTGGCGCCTGGTTCACCGGCCGCCAAAGGACCTTGATCCGAATCTTCTAGCCGTCGCGCCTTTCGATGTCCGAGGCGAGCCGCTCGAATCATGGCGGGAGGGGCTGGTGGACTACCTCTCGCGCAGTCTGGATGGAGCCGGGGCCCTCAAACCGTGCCGCCTACCACGTTCCTGCGGAACTGGAGTGGCCGATCTGACCGGGCCTCCGCTGAGGCGCTGGGGCGAGCCACGGGAGCTGGGCTGGTGGTCTTCGGATCGGTCCTCATGGGCGGGCGCGACTCGGTCCGCCTCAGGGCGGCGCTGCTGAACCTGTCAGCCGGCACACCGCCTGTCGAGGTCGAGATCCGGGAGACACGGCAGGAATTGACCGCTGTGCCGACTCGCTCGCGCTCGCAGTGCTGCGGCAGCTCGGGAGTGATCGCGCTGTCGCTGCCGTTCGGAAAAACTCCCTTCGGCGGTGTTTCTCTTCCCGCCTTGAAGGAGTATCTGCAAGGCGAGCAGCTGTATCGCCATGGCCTGTGGGACTCGGCACTGGTGCACTACAGCCGCGCCACCGAGCTGGACAGCGGGTTCGCCTTGGCCTACCGGCGCATGTTCCTGGTCGCTGGCTGGACACCTTCTACCAGGAAGCGCTTCGAGTCGGCGGACGCGTACGGTCTGAAGGCGGCGGCCCTGAACCAGGTCTCAACCCGCGGGACAGTCTGCTCCTTCTTGCCGACTCGCTCGAATTGGCGCTGAATGATGAGGACACGGCGTTTTCACTATGCACCGCCGACTCTTCGCGGCGCTCGACACCGCGGCGCGCAGATATCCGGGGACCCCGAGGTATGGCAGGGTGTCGGCGAGGCGCGGATATCACTTTGGCCAACCGCTGATCACACCGGCTGAGGTCCTCGACGCTTTTCGACCGGGCGATCGCCCTGGATTCCGGATTCTCCCCGGCCTACGAACACACGGTACAACTTGCGATGGAGATCGGTGGTCCCGACTTGGCCCGGCGCTACACCCGACCCTATCCTCTCCTCGGTTCCACGGACGGGAACGCTCCCTCGTTGCTGCTCACCGCCGCTCTGCTTGAGGCCGAGCGATCCGGAAAGACCAGCGTGGTCGAACTGGTAGACACTGCCCAACTCACCCCGCTCTGCCGAGCGGGGCTCAGGCTGCTGGGGGCCTCGTCGGATTCGGCCGAGTTGGCAGTTCAGGTGCTTCGCCGCCTGGCCGCGGGCGGCCACCGCGGCGATTCTGGAGCCGTGGGTAACTGATTCGCTGATGTGGCCCAACTACCTCGCGACGATTCTCCTGTTCCGGGGGCATGTGCGGGAGGCATATGCGGTCTACGCGCCGCGGCTCGCGCGTCCCGATACGATGCCATATGCCTTGTTGTTCGGATCCCTTTCTCGATATTGCGCTGCTGGACACGGCAAAGGCGGCTACCGCAGCTGCATGGTTCCGCACCTGGCCGTTGACCGCGTTGCCGTTGTTGCTTGCCCGTGGCGACACGCTTGGACTGCGGAAGTTCATTGCTCAGGCGTGGGGAATCTCGCGAGGTCCCGTGGTCTAGGCTCAAGACTCAGGACTGAGTACAAAGCCCGGGCGGGAGAAGCCTACCTGTTGCTGCTCAAGGGAGACTCCACGAGTGCACTGCGGGCTCTCGAGAGCCTGCCCGATACACTCTGTCTGGTGACCTTCTCCTGCTTCTACCAGAAGCTCACCCAGGCCAGGCTGCTCGCTGCTACAGGCGACGACCGAGCCGCGGCCGATCTGCTCGACCGGTGGCGCTGGACAGCCCCGAGTCCGTTCTTCGTCATCGCCGCCCTCGAGCGGGCACAGCTCGCCGAGCGTTTGGGCGAGCGGGAGCTGGGGATCACCCTCTTCCAGCGCGTCGTGGACACCTGGCGCCACGCCGATCCCGAGCTGCAGCCCTATGTTGCCGAGGCGCGCGCCGGACTGCAGCGGCTCACGACGGAACCGAGACCCTGACCCCGAGGAGGTCGTATGGCGGATCGAGTGAAGAAAGTCAGCTATGCCTATGTGATGGTTCCCAATCGCGCCGGACAGGGAGCGGCGATTCTGGCACAGCTCAGGCAGGCGAATGTGAACTTGATAGCCTTTTCTGCCTTCCCCGGACGAGGTGGCAAGGCGCAGGTGGACCTCATCACGGATGACCTGTCGGGAGTACGGCGAGTCGCTCAGCGAAATGGCTGGCGATTAAGCCAGATCGAAGAAGAGGATTCGTGATTCAAGGCGAGGATCGAGTCGGCGCCGTCTCGCAACATCTCGCCAAGCTGGCCCGGGCGGAGAATCAACGTCACGGCGGTCGATGCGGTGGCTGCCGGTTGGAGGCGTTACGGGATGATTCTCTGGGTCAAGCAAAGAGACTACGCCCGTGCCGCGCGGGCGCTGGGGCTCGCTGAGGCCAGGGCGTCGCGAGGGAATTGCCGGCAACTTTCTGCAGTGCCAAAGCTCGGGTTACGCGACGCAAGTCGAGGCTCAGGTTCTCTCGCCACTGAAGTCGCGTGGCTCGGCGGACCGTGGCGCTGCGCCACGGGATAGAATAAGGTTAAGTCGCGACAGCTCGGCGATCGGGCTTCGCCACGGAAGCCCTAACGCACGCTTGGCCAGCGCTCTAGACTCGCGGACATCGTACTCTGCAGCAGTGTGCCTTCCCAGCCCGGGATGGCCTCGGTTGGATGATGTCGGCTGGTCCGCAGTGTGGCGCACCGTCTCGAGCGCCCGCTCGATCTCTCACGCTGTGAACTCCGCTGAAGCCCTTCGCCCAGTAGAGTCGTGCTCCACGACGCATGATCACCTCTTGAGCCGCAATGACGCAGAACTCGCGCCCTTCAAGCGCTGACCAACGATGCGATCAGGTTGGCGAAGGCGGATCCGGCAGCTGGAGAGCGGATGTCCATCCCCATGCCTCCAGCGATTCCGCCACCGGGCCGCTGGGACTCTGGGGCGTGGCCAGCATTCTGCCAGGGACCGAGCGAGCTGGAGGGCTCTTCAGCGGACGTGCTCGATGGCCGCTTGAAGGGCGACTCTCTCGCAGACCGCGATGGCCTACGCGGCGTTCAGGGCCTTGATGCACGTCGGCTGCATCTGGGACAGACCGTGGAAAAGTGCGACCGCCCTGTGTTCGATCAGCGCGATGTGATCCGGCGCGCTTTCTTTACGGCATACAACGAGGCGGCGGAGGTGACCAGCCGCGGGAGAAATGGTGTTGCGCTCTGGAGCCCGGCGATTCGGAGACTAAAGGGCTGATCAGGGCACGCGTCGCGCAGCGACGCGTGCAAAACCGCGATTTTGATCGCGGGCGTTTGCCTAATCCTCAGTGCTCTCACTAGTGCTCTCACTCGCGCGCCGCAGCCACGCACTGCCGGCCCGCGATTCGGAATCGCGAGAACCCTTGGCCTCGACCGGCAGCCCCAGCTCCACCCATTTCCCCAGCCGCCGACGAGCGCCCTGGCCCTGGCCCATCCCGCCTGCTTCAGCTCTCGCACCACCCGGGTGCTTGTGGCTTCGTTCCTTCAGGCACAGTAGGCCACCAGCCAATCGTGTTTGGGGAGCGCCAGCTCCGCGGCACTCTCGACCGGGCGATCGGGATCAACCCGCACCGACCCGCTCGCCGTGATGTCGGAACTTGCATAGCTGCCGACCGAACGGACATCGAGCAGACGATAAGGAATTCCCGCCGCATCCAGCCGCTTTATCTCGTCGAAGGTGATCAGCTCCGAATGGGCGACGAGAGAGGTCTCCTGATCCATTCTCCGCGTCGCCGCGCTCGCCTGCGCAGGTTCGAGCTTGCGAATCCAGAGGGCCAGCATCCCTCCGTGCACCACGACGGAGAGCAGGACGACGGTGGCGACCGGCGCGAACAATGCCGTGCTCCCTTCGATCCCCGTGAAAATCGGAAGCAGCACGAGAAGCAGCGAGCTCAGCCCGCGCGGGCCGAACCACACGACGAGCTTCCGACTCTCGGCATCCATGGCGTTCCGCGGAAGGGCTACGAGCAGCACCAGCGACCGAGCCGCCAGCGCCACTACCGCGAATGCCAGGATCTGCGGCGACATGATCGAGAGGCCGGTCCAGATGAGCGACAGCCCCAGCAGAACGAAGGTGAACAGCAGTAGCATCGTGGACGTGGCTTCCCCGTAATCGTGGAAGCAGTCACACAGCTCCACATCCAGGAGGTCTATGGTAAGCCCAGCGGCGAAGGCGGCCATGAATCCGCTGGCGTGGAGTGACTCGGCAAATCGCGAATGCGGTGAACGCGACGCCGAGTACGTACATCGACTCGTAGTCCCGCCGAATGCCGTAGCGGCCTCTCACTGCTTCGAGGAGCCGTACCGCGAGATATCCAGTCGCCACACCGGCAGCGGGCCCCAGCACGAGCACATCCAGCGCCACTCGGCTCACCTGCCCGATGGTCGGAGCCGCCTCCCGCATGAAGGCCATCGCAATCACGACGATCGGCAACAGAACCGCGTCGTTCAGGCCGCTCTCGATCCCGAGGGCTGTTCTGGCTCGCCGGCCGGACTCCGGGTCGGCGGATCAGGCCGCGCATCATGACCGGATCGGTTGAGGCGAGGGCGCGCCCCGAGTACGGCGGCCTGTGCCGGACCGACGCCGAGCAGTAACGCTGCGGCCAGTCCGATGATCCCGGCGGTAACCAGCGTGCCTGGTCCGAGAAGAACTGCAGCGACTCCGAGATGTTGCCTGAGCGCCTGGGGATTGATGCCGAGGGCGTCGGTAAAGAGCACCAGCACCAGGCTGAGGGTGGCCACGGCACCGAGCGCACTGGAGTGCATTCCGAAGTCCACCAACCCCAGCCCGTGAGGTCAAGCAGCAGGCCTAGCAGAAGGAAGACGGCGACGTGGGGAATGCTGGTCTTTCGAGAAGCCCGGATACGGCGCTGGCGAGGAGAATCACCCCGCCGAGCAGGGCGGTTACCAGGACGAAGGAGGCGGGATCGAATGGCTGCATACATGTCTCCCAGGCTACCTAACCCTAAGCCGGTCATGGGCAAGAGTCATCTACCCAAAGGGCACCTGCCCCTGACCCTTTGTACCCGATTACCTTCCTCTGCCAAATTGGCGGAACCCCTCTCCACGCTGCACGCATGCCCAAACGCGACTTCCTGGCGATTCCCGACCTCTCGAAAACCGAACTCTCCCAGCTCTTTGACCTTGCCGGGCAGATGAAGAGTGGGAAGTACCGCAATCGGCCGCTCGAAGGGCAGACCCTTGCAATGGTCTTCGCCAAGAGCTCCACCCGAACCCGGGTGTCCTTCGAAGTGGGAGCCCACCAGCTCGGTGGTCAGGCGGTCTTCCTTTCCGCCCGGGACATTCAGCTGGGTCGCGGGAGCCGATCAAGGATATGGCCCGGGTCCTCTCCCGGTATGTCCACGGAATCATGATCAGGACTTTCGCCCAGGCCGACGTGATCGAGCTGGCCCGCTACGCCGACGTCCCGGTAATCAACGGTTTGACCGACCTGCAGCACCCCTGTCAGGTGCTCGCCGATCTGATGACGGTGCAGGAATGCCTCGGCGGATGGAATGGCAAATCGGTCGCCTGGATCGGCGATGGAAACAACATGGCGAACAGCTGGATGGACGCGGCCGGTGTTCTGGGCTTCGAGCTGCGCCTCGCCTGTCCGGAGGGCTACGAGCCGGATCACCAGCTCTTCGAGCGGAACAGCAAGCTCACCAACATTCTCATCACCGAGCTTCCGGAAGAAGCCGCCGAGGGAGCCCATGTGATCACCACCGACGTCTGGGCCTCAATGGGGCAGGAGGGCGAGGCCGAAACGAGGGCGCTGGCCTTCCAGGGCTACACGGTGGATGAGGAGTTGATGGCCCTGGCCCAACCCAACGCGATCTTCCTTCACTGCCTTCCCGCTCACCGGGGAGAGGAAGTCACCGAGGGCGTGATCGAAGGTCCGCAGTCCAAGGTATGGGACGAAGCAGAGAATCGTTTGCACGTGCAGAAGGCTTTGCTGGCAATGCTGATGGCAGAACGCGGTGAACGGTGAACCGTGAACGGGGCCTGCTGAACAGCGTTTCCGCTGCGGTGGCGACACCACCGAGTTCCGCTCCGTTCTTCACTTACCGTTCACTGTTCGCCGTTCACCTTTCACCGACCTGAAACTCTGAATGTCTGACACCACGACTCTAAAACGCACCCCGCTCTACGACGTGCACCGTGAGCTCCTCGGGCGGCTGGTGCCGTTCGCCGGAGTGGGAAATGCCGGTGCAATACCCCTCTGGGATCCTGGCCGAGCACAAGGCGGTCCGGGAGCACGCGGGAATTTTGATGTCTGCCACATGGGTGAATTCGAAGTGACCGGCCCCGACCGCAACGGGTTCGTCAATCGTGTCACCTCGAATGATGTGGGCGCGCTGGAGACCGGACAGGTGCAGTACTCCACCCTGCTCAACGACCAGGGCACCATCATCGACGACTGCACGGTTTACCGGTTTGAAGACAAGGTGATGCTGGTCGTCAATGCGGCCAACATCGAGAAGGACTGGGAGCATCTCGTCGCGCAGAAGGTCAAGGGTGGCAACGTGCGGCTCCGGAATATCTCCGATGAAGTCGGGCTGGTTGCGCTTCAGGGGCCCGTGTCCGAGAAGCTGCTCGCGTCGATCACCGACCAGAACCTGGGCGACATCGGGTACTATCGCTTCGCCATCGGGAAGGTGGCGGGGAAGGGGTGCTTCATCTCGCGGACCGGATATACCGGAGAAGATGGCTTCGAGCTGTACTGCCGGTCCGAGGATGTGAGGGCGATCTGGGATGCTCTGACCGGCCCTGGAAAAGCCACGCCGATCGGCCTGGGTGCCCGCGATACCCTGCGACTCGAGGTCGGCTACGCGCTGTACGGAAACGACATCGACGACACTACCTCACCGCTCGAAGCAGGCTTGGGCTGGGTGGTGAAGCTCGACAAGGGCGCCTCGTTCGTGGGAGACCAGGCGCTGCGGGTGCAGAAGCTTCAGGGGCTGCAACGCAAGCTGGTGGGATTCCGGATGCTGGAGCGCAGCGTACCCCGTCACGGCTTTCCGGTCTGGCATGGCGGCCAGCAGGTTGACCTGGTGCGGAGCGGCACCATGAGTCCGTCGCTCGGCATCCCGATTGGTACGACTTATCTCCCGGCCGCCGCGGCGAAGTCGGAACCCGGTTCGAAGTAGAAATCCGCGGCGAGATGCAGCCGGCGGAGGTGGTGAAGAAGCCGTTTTATGACAAGGGGAGCGTGAAGAAGTAGGCGCCATGACCATTCGGGTCGCCGTTCTGACGATCTCCGATGCCGGTTCGCGCGGGCAAAGGGCCGACACATCGGGTGATGCAATCGCCGACTGGGCTAAACAACGGGGATTTGGAGTAACAACCCGGGATCTTGTCCCCGATGAGTCCGATCGTATCGCCGCGACGCTCACGCAATGGGCCGATCGTGATCAGGCCGACCTGATCCTCACGACTGGCGGTACCGGGCTGAGCCCGCGCGACGTTACCCCGGAAGCCACCAAGCGCGTCCTCGAGCGGGAAGCGCCGGGCATCGCCGAGGCGCTTCGGATGACGGCCTACCCCGCCTTTCATCGCGCTGCGCTCGCTCGCGGCCTCGCCGGCGTGAGAGGGAAAACGTTGATCGTGAATCTGCCAGGAAGTCCGAACGGTGTGCGAGACGGCTTGGCGGTACTCGATGATCTGGTGGAACATGCGGTTCAGCTGATTCGGGGATTGCGACGGACCACCGGTAATTGCCGATTGCCGAATGTCGATGGACGCGCCCGATCCGAGGATCACAAATCTTCAATCTGAAATCTTCAATTTGAAATCTCTGACATAGATGGCCTCCAAGATTCTCATCACCATGGACGACCTCGAATCGGCGGTACGACTCAACGCCGCGCTCGAGGCTGCCCAGTATCGCACTGTGATGATCTCGCCGATGGACGATGGGCGAGGAGCATTGCGGAAGGAGCACCCCGACTTGCTGGTGCTCACCGGTGCGGTCCACGAGTCCCAGGCCCAGGGGCTGGTGGCACAGGCGCGGGACGCGGAGGTCTCCACCCTGGCGCTGCTCGAGCCTACCGATCCCGCCCAGACTGACCGAGAGGGACTGGGTCTCGACGTCACCGAGGTCTCGGTCAAGCCGATCAATCCGCCCGATACCGTGGCACTCATCGAGCGCCTGGTGGACCGGCGCCAGCTGCAGCAGCGTACCGGCATATCGGGAGAGAGTGCCGCCATCCAGGAGTTGCTGGTCCGGATCGAACAGATGGCTCCGGTCTCCAGCACCGTACTGATCCAGGGAGAATCCGGCACCGGGAAGGAACTGGTCGCGAAGGCGATCCACGATCTCTCGCCCCGGCGAGGGAAGCCGTTCATTCCGGTCAACTGCGCCGCGCTGCCCGAGACCCTGCTCGAGTCGGAGCTGTTCGGCCACGAGAAGGGCGCCTTCACCGGTGCGGCGGAGCGCAGGCTGGGTCGGTTCGAGCTGGCCGACACCGGCACCATCTTCCTCGACGAGATCAGCGAGATCTCGGCCAGCGTGCAGGTGAAGCTGCTGCGGGTGCTGGAGACGCGGACATTCTTTCGAGTGGGAGGCGTTCAGCCGATCAAGGTGGACGTTCGGGTGCTCGCCGCCACCAACCAGAGCCTCAAGGAGCTCGTGGCACTGGGGAATTCCGGGACGATCTGTATTACCGGCTCAATGTCCTGAACATCTATCTCCCGCCACTGCGCGAGCGGCGCAGCGACATCCCGGTTCTGGTCAAACGCTTCATCCGCGAGTTCTCCCGGGCTCACGACCGCCCCTTCCGCGGCATGACTCCCGAGGCGATGAGCCTCCTGATCGAAGGCCCCTGGCCCGGCAATGTGCGCCAGCTGCGGAATCTCATCGAGTCCATGGTGGTGCTCGCCCCGGGTCGGGAGATCCGGGCATCCGACATCCCGGCCGACATTCTGGAGGGGCTGGCCGGATGCTTCCCGTGCGGATTGGAGCAACAGGTCGCGATCTGCCAACCCAGGAATTGGAGTTTATCCTGCGGAGTCTCATGGACTTACGCCTCCAGGTCGAGGAAATGAGGCGCCGTTTGGACGATCGGCCGCAACGTGTTCAGGTTATTGAACTTGGCCAAAACAGCTCCGTGGCAGACGTCTTGCCGGAATCTGAGCCGGAGGAAAAGGGGAAATCGTCTACCGGCCGGGGATGACCATGGCCGAGGTCGAAAAAGCCGCCATTGCTGCGGCGCTTACTCAGTTCCGGGGAAATCGCCGTAAAGCGGCAGAGGTTCTGGGCATAGGCGAACGCACGCTGTACCGAAAAATCAAGGCTTACAATTTGGAGTAGGTTAACGAGCTAAGTTCTGCGGGAACTGGGATTTGCGTGCTCACGATTCTTGACAGTCGGGTCTTGGAGGCGCATATTCGGCAACCCGGGATTTTTCCGATCCAGCACCAGGGTTTAGCACAGTGATTTTCTCGATTGACCCGTCGGCCTGCGTTACGTGCTTGGCCTGCGTACGCGTGTGCCCGACGGGCGCCGTCGAGGTACAGGATCCGCTGGTGCGGATCGTGGACGAGAGCTGCATTCGTTGTGGGCTCTGCGTTCCCGCTTTGCCCGCATCACGCGATAGAAGTCACTGGTGAATTGGGTCGCGCGATCGCCGTCGCCACGCGAGGCGACGGCGCGCTGATCCTGAGTCCGGAGGCCGTGGCGTACTTCTACCCGGCGGCGCCGGAGCAAATCGTGAACGCATGCTACGCCTCCGGGTTCCGTCTGGTGACCCGCGGGGTAGTGGGAGACGAGCTGGTCGCCTCGGAGTACTTGAGGCTGTGGCGTGAGGAAGATTGGGGCACCATGATCCGCTCCACCGACCCGGTGGTGGTGGAAGCGATCCGGAGAGACTATCCGGAACTGGTTCCCTATCTCGCGCCGGTGACGTTGCCCGCGCTGGCGGAGGCGAGGTACCTGCGGGCGCAGTGGGGCGAAGGGCTGGAGGTGGTGTACGCCGGTGTGTGCCCGCCTGCCGGGCGGGAGGAGCTGGATTCGGCGATCACCTTCCAGGACCTGGAGCAGCTGTTCCGGCTCCGCGGTGTGAGCCCCCTCGCGCAGCCCGCGCACTACGCCCGGGTCCCCGCGGAGCATCGTCGCCACGTGAGCCTGGCGGGCGGGATACCGCTCTCGCTGCTGGAAGAATCCCGGCACTCGAGCAAGCGGTTCCGGAAGCTGCGGGGATTGAGTGAGCTGCGCGGTCTGTCGCGTGCCGTGGTGATAGACCGGCTCGACCTGGGGTTCGTCGATCTGCTGGCCCACGAGGGATGGCTGGATCACCCGCTCTCGGGTCCGCGTGAAGAGCTGTTCTGGCGCCGTTCGGTCGTGGAGAACAGCGAGCCTCCGCGAAGCCGGCAGCCGGTGGTGGACGATGCCGTGGTCGCGAGCTACGGTGCCGTCTTCGAGATCCAGCCCCGACTGGTCCGGCCCGATACGGCCCGGGTGGAAGAAGTGCTCGAGGCGATCGGCCTGGGTCCTCACGGCAAGCCGTGGGACTGCCGGGCCTGCGGATTCGAGACCTGCGCCGCGTTTGCCCAGGCGGCGGCCATGGGCCGGGCATCACTCAAGCAGTGCGTGCCCTACCAGGCGCGGCGGGTCGAAGAGGCTCAGCGCGATGCCGCGGTGGATACCCTGACCGGGCTCGCCGCGTACAAAGTTCTGAACGACCGGCTGAGTTACGAGGTCGAGCGAAGCAAGCGCAGCCTGGAGGGTTCGCGGTCCTGTTCATCGATCTGGACCACTTCAAGCTGGTGAACGATCAGTACGGGCACGAGGCGGGGAACGCGGTGCTTCGTGCGGTGGCGACCGAGCTGAAGAGCGCGATTCGCGCCTCGGACCTGGCGGCGCGCTACGGTGGTGATGAGTTCGTGGTCCTGCTCAACCGGACCGACCTGGCGGGAGCCAATCGGGTCGGCGAGGCGATCCGGGCCGGGATCGAAGGAGTGGGACGCCGGCTGGGCTACCCGGTCGGGCTGGTGACTGCCAGTATCGGCGTCGCCGAATACGACGTGAGGCGACCCCACGAGGGGGATTTACTTGTGCTGGCCGATCGCGCACTGTACCACGCGAAGGCCAACGGACGTAACGCGGTCGCCTGAGACCGCACGAAAGGATAGCTGGATCCTTGTCCTCGACCCCGATCCGCCAACCCGACCCCTCCGTGCGCTCGGCTCCGCTTGGAGAGCCCGCCGGATCCGTGGGGAGTTCGCCGGGCTGAGCAACTGCTCACCAGCCTGGAAGGGGTGCTTTCGGCCGGGTGGTGACCACCCCGCTCGGGGAGGTCAGCGAGGTCCATATTCTTGCCCAGTCGGGCTTGCAAGCGAAGCAGCTGGTCCGCAATATAGAGTCCGCTCTCCTGGCCCAGCTCGGGCTCAAGGTAGATCATCGCAAAATCAGCATTGCCCAGACCGCCGAGGTCCGGCCCATCGAGGCGCTGGAACAGAGACGCGGTACGGGAGCGCTCGATGCGGCGCGCCGCGCTGTTCGACTCGCTCACCGTGGCACCGGGCAAGCGGCCGCACCGGATTTCGATCCAGGTGACGCTGGGATTCGGGGAGACCAGGGCGGTGGCCGAGGAGGAAAGCTCGGACACCCCGCGGAGCCGGGTAGAGGCGGCGGCCCGGGCGGCGGTTTCGGCGCTCGACCAGCTGCTGGCGGACAACTCGGTGGCGCTCGAAGGGTCCAAGATCGTCGAGGCGTTCGACCGGGAGTTCGTGATGGTGGCGGTGCAGGGGCTCGGTGGACGCGAAGCGGTATTGCTCATGGGTACGGCCGAGATCAAAGAGAGCGCGGAGCGCGCCGCAGTATTCGCGGTGCTCGACGCGACCAACCGCTGGGCGGAGGCCCGGCGCCCCACTTAGGTCGTAGCAACAAAATTCAGCGGGCCCGCCGCATCTCGTCGTTCAAGGGATGCCGGGCCCGTCGGCGTCCAAACGCAGGGAACGCAGGAATGCAGGAATGAAGGTGTGAGCGGGACCACCCTTCTTTCAGAAAGGAAAAAACGGCAGGCGGCCCCGGTCTTCGTTGGTGCAGGGATGCTGGTCAGGATCAGCGGAGACGAGCGGACAACTGAGAGCGGAGCGTCAGGTGCGCCATAGCGAGGCGTGCCCCTTCCCGAGGGTTCCTTATCTACTCGTTCGAAGGAGACGCTCATGTTGCACATCAGCTTGCTCGCGAAAGTCATTGAGTTCTTCGCCCGCGTGACTTCTTTGGGTGAAGGCGCCAGACTTGGACATAAGCTCCAGTTGGATGTAGGACTGGCCGGGGCCCTTGCCAGCCGAATCATGAAAGAGTCGGAAAACGTTCAGATTCTGACGTTGGCTCGGAGCCGTCGCGCTTGCGAGCCGCTCTCGGGGCCGTCGGCGTGGTCTCAGGTCTCGCTGCCCAATCCTGGGCATTTGGGCTCTTTGCAGCTTTCGTTGTTGTCGCCTATCTAATTGACCTCTCAGGCAATCCTCTTCAGTGTCGAAGCAAGCGGTTCGGCGTCCTTTCATTATCCACCTTGCAGCCGGCGGTCCTGTTCGGAGGTTTTGGGGAGGTGTGCGTTGCTGCCAGCATCGACCGCCGCAGTCGATGTGGACCAGTAGGCGTCCCGGCGTAAAGGTCGTCTTCAACGCCGTCCCAGAGATTCGCTCGCGATTCGTCCTCGGGTCATTTCTCTATCAGGCACTTGGCGGTGGCCTCCCCGGCGTATCTCGCGCTGAATGTCGGAGTTCAATCTGCCGATGTTCAAGGGATCTCGGACTGTTTTTCGTATTTGGAGCAACATATTTCGCGGTTAACACAATCGCGGTCAACGCTGCTGTTGCTATCAGCTCTGGTAGGAGGTTTGGGGAGGTCTGGAATCCTGAATGCGAAGGGGCGTATTTAGGGTACGATCTTGGCGCCAGCGCAATAGCTCTTGTTGTAGCGTTTTTCTACAGGAAGGCAGAACACCTCCTGGGCTTTGGTCCATTGGGTTTGATCGGCGTTATCGATTCCTGTAATTGTTATCCGTCACATCTACGGACTGTATAGGAGGCTCCAGAACGAGCGGGCGCGAACTTCTCGACCTCATGGTCAAGGCCATCGAAGCACGGGATCCATACACCTCGGGCCACTCAATCCGCGTTGCGTACGCTCTCGAAGGCGATTGCGCAGGAATGCCAAGATGACCTCCGATGAGGTAGAGGAGGTCTATACAGCTGCCAGTCCTTCATGACGTAGGAAAGATCCATGAAGAATTCGCACCTCTCCTTCGGAAAGATTCAAAGCTCACCCCAGAGGAAATGGCTCCTACTGCAGACGCATTCTGTGAAGAGCGCCGAGTTGGTCGCGATTATCTCAAGCTTCCGCGGCGCCATTCAGGATGCGGTACGGAGTCACCATGAGCGCTGGGATGGGCACGGATATCCCTGATGGAATGGCGGGCAGATGCGATCCGCTCGGTGCCCGCATCATCATGATTTCTGATACGACCGATGCGATGACTACGGATCGGCCATACAGGAGAAGAAGCTGACCGTGGAAGCGGTTGTTGGCGAGCTTCAGAAGTGCCGCGGAACACAATTCGATCCCAATCTTGTTGATTTGGTGGTTAACTCCGTCGTCATTCGGCGCGTGATGGCGGAAATTTCACGGGCCTCAGATGGTGGGGAGAAAGCCGTACCGCGTGAGGGAGGATCAAGCGAGTCAGTTGGGGAACAGGGGGCGACACGCAGAGCTAGGCGCTCTTGGCTGAGGCGCCTAGAGTTCAGGTTGGCATATCAAGCAGTGAAATTTGACGGGCAACGGCCTCTGGTAAGCAGCTAAGGGCAGCGTGAAGTTCGGTTTCGGTGGATTTCCCATTCTCTCCACGTAGCCGCTCCAAGTACAACCTGCCGCTAAGAATTTCAGCTCGATCGACTGCATCGAAATGGTGGAGCATTGAGCTAGAGACTGTAACTCCCCGTAGCTCTCCTCTACGTCCAAACCAGCGCCCAGCTTGGCCAACCACTCTGGCGTACACACCCGCAAACGCTTCGTGGAATCCAGTTCGTCGGTTAGAATCGGAGTACCTCGGCGGCGTCCCCGGCTAGCCTCTTTTTCTCGCCCCTGCGATGTACTTGACGTCTGCAAACAAGATCTGTCTTACGGGTGGAAGCCAGTTTGGAGTGCGACTGGTCGGCCTCGCTGCTTCCTCAATTACTGAGGAGATGGCGCTTGGTCGCCTCTCCAAGCATCGCCAACGCCCAAGACCGATAGTAGACCAGCTTATATCTATGCCGTTCACACTCACCTTGGACGAGGCCGAGATCCAGCCCACCTTAGCTGCTCATCGTAGCGACCAAGTCGTCCATTCGCTAACGCCAGGTTGGACGCGATCTGGGACATCGGTCTCTCGTCCCCCAACCTTTCGGCGAGTCGCAGGGGATCGTTCGAAGTAAGGAAGGGGCATTGGCGTATCGACCTTCGGCCGAATCCGCGCAGCCGAGATGATTTTCTGTTAAAGCGGCTGCTTGATTGGCTATTCCCAGCCTGTCGTGTTCCAACCTTTTGCAGCTCCAGCCTAGCTCTGACCTCTGAGTACTCCTTCTCTACACGGGCCATGTATGCGAGGCTTGTCTTCGCGAGCAAGAACTCCGACATCTCACTGATAGATAGTCCACTCGTCGGGATCTCTTTGCAGCAGTTGTAAAGCTCGAGGCATTCAGCGCTTTGTGCAGAACTGAACAGTATCTGGCTGCACACATAGGCAGCTCTTGTCCTTGAGCGAGGCGTCTTTCCTCCGGTCATCACATCCTTCAGTAGCTTGCGGAGACTTTCGGCCTCCGCTTGGGGACTCCTTCGAAATTCGCGGCTCTCACACTCAGTACGGAACTTCATTCCCGCGTTCTCGTCATCTGGGAGTCCAGCTCCCCACCCAGTACTTTGCGAGACTCTTTCCACCGGCCTTGCTCCTGAAGGCTCTCGGCAAGCAGCAGAAGGGCTTCAGTGTGATGACGAGATCGGAAGCCAGCCCATCGCGGAGCTGAGGGCCTGCTCTGTTTCGAAGGGTGCTCCGCTTTGCATTGCCTCTCTGGCGCCTCTGAGAAGGTACGGGGTTGATTCCGCGGTACGCCCCGCCCGCACGCAGTGCCACGCTATCTCCAGCCCAGGCACCGACTCCCCTCGACCATCACTCGCCAGGAGAAGATCCGCGATCCGGCCATGCAACGCCGTCCGGTGTGGGGACGGGACGCCGAAGTAGGCGTGAGCCCGGATCACTTCGTTCCGAAAGTCGAGCGCGTGACCGCCGTCCCGGAGTAGCCGCAGTTCGGTGAGCCGCGCCATCCCGGCCATCGTCTGGGCGACCGAGAGGTCTACCAGCTGATACATCGGGAGATCGTTCAAGCGGGCGCCGAGGATGGAGGCGAGGTTGAGCACCGCGCGCGACACGTCGTCGAGGTCTCCGACGACCCGGTCCAGGATCTGGCGATAGGCGCTCTCGGTACCCGCCTCGATCGCATCGGCGGTCATGGCACCCAACGAGAGGGCCAGGCAGCGGTCGCCGTTGGTTTGCCAGTCGCGGAAGAGGAGTTCCAGCACCATCGGAATGCCGGCAGCGGCGCGCACCAGGGCCCGGCGGACCGTGAGGCTGGGCTCGGTCTCCGCCGCCTGGGCCAATCCCTCGACGAGTTCGGCGCTCTCGTCCGGCGTGAGGGTGGGAGCTCGATGATCTCGAGCCCCAGCCCGCGCTGGTTTTCCCGCAGGCGCGCCGCCGACGGTGCCCGGCTCAACTCGGCGGGTCGAGCCGTGAGCACCACCATGATTCGCTGGCTCTGAGTCCGGCGCATGAGCAGGTGGAGTACCGCGACGCTCACATCGTCCGCCAGGTGCACGTCGTCCACCACCACAATGACCGGGTGTTCCTCCGCCACCGCCATCAGGAGCTGGTGTATCGCCTCGGCGAGACGGATCCGGGCGGTCTCCCCTGGGTTTCCGGCACCGGCGGGAGCCCAGTGAACCTCGCCTTGAGGTCCGGCACCAGTGCCGCAAGCTCGGCCAGCCACTCGGGCGGTGTGCCGGCGATCTCGGGCCGGTCCAGCAGGCCGCGAACCAGTCCCCGATCGCCGTGTAGGGAATGTCCCGCTCGAGCTCGTAGCACTGGACCCGGGTAGACGCGGCACCCTCGATGCCCGCAGCGGTGACCAGGCGCTCAACCAGAGTGCTCTTGCCGATCCCGGAATCGCCCAGAACGAGGGCATGGCGAGCCTGACTTCGCATGGTGCGCTCCCATACCTCATAGAGCGCCTGGTACTGGACGCTGCGACCGACGAAGCGGCGACCTTTCCACCGGTCGGTGAAAACCGGAGGCAGAGGCACCGCGCGGGTCTGCTCCCAACCGCGCCGGCGCAAGCGGATCGCCATCCCATCAATCAGCGCCGAGGGTTGGGCGCCCAGCTCGTCGCTCAGCCGAAGTCGCCACTGCTCGAAGAGTCGCAGCGCACCGAGGCGGTCTCCATCAAGGGCCCGGGCCTCCATCTTGGCCCGGATCGCGTCTTCACTGAGGTCATCGAGCGTCTGCAGCCGGTCGGCCAGGACCTCGATGCGGCGGAAATCTCCGGTGCGGCGGCACCGGTCCATCAAGCGGATGAAGGCCTCGCGCAACGAGGGGAGGAGCCTCGCGCACTGCTGATCGCGCCACATCTGAAATTCAGCGGCGTCGGGGACGTCGAAATCTTCGAGAAACCCTCCGACATCCAGCGCCGGGGTGAACTCGTCGCCGAGGACGTCGCCGCGGCTGAGCCGGTCCAGGTCGAGTTCGAGCTGGCCGAAGGTGAATCGGACCAGGTCGCGAGTGGTTTCCAGCGCCTGAGGCGCCCAGCTTGCCGCGCAGTACGGAGAGTGCCGTGGCCACCGAATGACGTCCCTCGAGGGCTGAGCCTTTGGGCCACAGCAGGTCGGCCAGCCGGTCGCGCCGGTGCGGATGGCGAGGTTCGACCGCGAGATAGAGCAGGAGGGCGAGCGGCTTACGGGTACGAAACTTGACCGGATCCCCCGAGGGAGACCGGAGCTCCGGATTGCCCAGACACTTGAGGAAGAAATGCGGAGGCATGTGCGCGAACCCTGAAGGTGCGACTCAGGAGTCTTGGTCGCCACCATCAACCAAGCGTCAAAACGATGTTTCCGGGTTCGTTTGAGAGTACCCCTCGGGCGGTTTCCTGCCAGTAGCCGAGGCCGCCTCAGGCCCTGAACTGCCCCGACCGGCCAAATCCCATACAGCCATAAGGTTTGGGCAGTGGCCCAAGGCTGCACGCCGTGCCAGATTCCAAGAGCAACCAGCTAGATTACGAGTAACCCGAAGCGCCAGCGTTCAGTCGTTCCGACCGGAGGGCCTAGATGCCTAGTTCCCGTCTGGCTGTTCTTCTGCCCCTCATCCTCTTAGGTGCCTGCGGCAGCGGCTCCGGCCTGTCCGGCGTCAGTGGTGGCGGCGGTGGCCCGGCAGCCAGCCTACGTGTCGAAATAGGTTCCTCTCTCGCTGAAGGGGTGAGCCTGGCACTGGGTCTCATCACCCTGGATCAGCCGGGACTTCCCTTCGGGTTCAATTCAGCCGCAGGCTGTCCGGTTCCGTCAACACCGACGACGCGGACCACGACGACATTCTGGATGACGCCAACCTCACCTTCACCGATCCCCCTGTCACAGCAATGTGGCCAGCGGCGGGAGCGTGGGGGTAACCGGCGTCCTCGGTCTGCACGACGGCGGGGTCATCACCACCACTGACTACGATCTCACTTTCACCCAGCTGACCTGGACCTTCCTGGACGGCGCCTCGAACATGACCGAGACCGCCGTTCGCAACGGGGTCGCCAACCGGAGCGGCGATGCGGACAGTGCCACGATCGTGTTCAGCGATTTTACGGATCCGGGCCAGGCCGGGAAGGCCGTTGCCCACATCCACCTGCTCAGGACCATCCTCTTTACCCCTGATCAGGGCAACTTCATCAACATTATCGGTCCCCTGCAAGCGGGGAGCCTCACCATCGTCGGCACGCTCGACTGGCGGCGCTCCACCGAGGACTTCGAGTTGACGATCACGACGCCAGTCGCGCTCGAGTTCGATCCCGGCTGCAGCTCGTTCCAGCCGATTTCGACTGGTCAAGTGGATCTGCAAGGCACCGTCGCGAACACGACCGGCATTTTCCACGTCGTTTTCGCCGGCTGCGGGAATAATCCCACCGTCACGTTTACTGAATAGAAAACTGGTCCGGAAAGACTGGACTCCACCGAACCTGAACAGGGAGGGTTGTGCCATGAAGGTGATTCGGCGCTCCGGCCTGGCGACGCTGGCTGTGGCCAGCGTGGTAGCTCTGGCCTCATGCAGTAGCGACTCGAGTGGGCCGAGCGGCTCGGGCAGCATCAACGATCCGCAGGGCCTGCAGACCGACGTGAATGGCCCGGTCGGTACGCTGAGCGCCGGTCCCCTGATCGGGGTGGGCAACATCGGGAACTTCGGCGGCTCGGCGCTGGATCAGCTGTCCCGCGGCCACGGCGCTGGGGATGCAGGCGATCCTCGGCGCCCGACCCACGATCGTCCTCTCCGGCCACGGGTACTTCAAGGTTCCGCGGCTCGAGGCGGGAGTCCGCCCCACCCATCCGATTGGCGCCGATGGCCACATCGTGACGATGGGTGATGCGATCGACGATTCGTACTACACCACCGTCTTTACCTACAACCCGTCACGACCCAGCAATACGGAGGATGACGGGACCAATGCCGGTCCCGCCAACGGTGTCCGCTTCGTGCTCTATGATGTGGTCGGCGGTTCGATCGATCCCAACACGCCAGTCGGATATCTGGACGTGCTGGACCAGAGCGATCCGACCAAGTCCGAGGTCGCTATCGTGGTGACCGACCTCAACGGCACGGTCACCTACGCAGAACTACTCGGTCACCCTGCCCGACACCTTTGACCCGGTGGCTCAGACCTTCGACCTGCTCTCAGAGGGAACGCTGAGCGACGGTCAGGTGGCCTTCGAGATGCATCTGACGCAGACGAGTCCAGACGCGCAGATGGTGACCGTCGGCCTGACCGGCCCCAACGCCAGCATGGGTCTCACGGTGGAGACCACCGACGATCCGCAGACCGATGATTCCCACCTCGGTCTGGATATAACTCTGCAGGGGCACAACGAAACGCTTCGGGTAAACGGAACCCAGGACTACGATGGTGGCTCAGGCAATTACGCCACCAATTTCACCATCGAGCCAACGGCAGGATCTTCGCCCAGGCAACGACTGATGACGGGTCCGGCGACCCGGTGTGGGTCAGGAAAACGGCCAGCCGCTCACCAACGCCGAGGGAAACCTCATCGGGGCGGTGGCTGCCGCGGTGTTCGGTGCAACGTTGAACGTCTTTGCGCTGGTCTACTTCGCGCTGCTGATGGTAACGGCGTAACTAGCCAGCAGGGACGTCTCGTAGGGAACCGGCCCGGGTCAATTGATCCGGGCCGGTTTGGCTTGAAGGCCAGTCGTTTCGATGTGCAGGACGGAGGCCGGTCCTCGTCTGGACAAAGACAGAACTCCGTCGAACCTTGGATCCATCATGAGTCTCCTGTTACGGCCTCTCTTGCCGGCATCCGGGCTTGCGCTGGTGTCCCTCCTCGGCGCCTGCGGGGATAGTAGTGGGCCGAGTGAGGCCGCGATCGACGACCCGCAGGGGTTGGTGACCAGCATGAAGGGCATGGTGGGGACGCTCACCAACGGCCCGCTGGTCGGGGTGGAAAATGTTGCGGAGTTTGGGGCGGGCGCGCTCGGACGTGCTTTCCCGGGGTCACGGGTCGCAGTTGGTCGCGGTGCTTCAGGTCGGATCCCTAGTGACGACGGCGCCGGGGGACCCGTCGAGCCGGCCGTTCGCGAAATGGGCCCACGGTCTCCTCGCATCTGGGCGGCCGCCTATTCCGCACCATGGGCGACGCGATCGACGACCGGTTCTATGGCAACGTCTACGAGTTCAATCCCCTTACCCGGCAATACGAAGACAACGGTTCCGACCAGGGGCCGGTCCACGGCGTGCGCTTCGTCCTTTACGACGTGGTGGCAGGAACCTTGGATCCAGGACCAGGTGGGAACGCTGGACGTGGAGGACCTGAGTGACGCGGAGACGTTCCAGGTCAGCGTCCGGGTGACGGGAATGGCTCAGGAGACCTACGCGGACTACACCGTCACCCTGCCGGATAATGGGGTCCCGATCAGCAACGGGTTCGACCTGGTCGCCGAGGGAATTCTCTCGAGGGGCGCAGACCCGATGGACTTCAATCTGCATTTCGCGCAGATCAACGCCCGGAACCAAAGCGTGAAGCTGGACCTGGTCGGGCCGGTGGAGAATCTGCATTTCGACTTCGTCGACACCTTCAATCCCATCTCGGAGAACTCGCACACTGCGATTGACGTCCTGCTGAACAAGGGTATCGAGTCGGTGCGACTGGCAGGATTCCAGGATTTCGATGGTGGCTCTCGCCTGTACACGACCGACCTTACCCTCAGGGGTAATGGCCAGATCTTCGCGACGGCGACGAGAGATGACGGAGGTTTTCCGGTTTGGGAAAAGGCCAGCGGAGAGGAGCTGACCCAGGACGAGCAGATCCTGATCGGGACGTTATTGAGCGGGGTGTTTGATTCGGTTTTCCATTCCCTGGGGTTGATGCTGTTCGTTCTGCTTATGGTGGCTTGAGCTCGACGCTTCAGGGAAGCCAGCCACCACCCGTCAGCAGTTCCTGCACCACATCTTCGCTGTTCCGCCCAGCCGCCTCGGCTGAGAAGTTGGTCAGCACCCGGTGGCGAAGTACCGCAGGAGCAACCGCCCGCACATCGTCCAGGTCAGCCATCGGGCGACCCTCCAGCGCTGCCCGCGCCTTGGCGCCGAGGACGAGGTACTGAGAAGCCCGGGGTCCGGCTCCCCATTCCACGAATTCCTTGATGAAAGCGGGGGCTTGGCCATCCGCTGGACGGGTCATCCGGGCTAGCGTCACCGAAGCCCGAATCAGTTCCTTCGAGACTGGAATCCGCCGCACCAGGTCCTGCATTCCACGCAGCGCTTCCGCATCCAGCACGGGGTCGAGCCGCTCCTTCCGGCTCCCCGTGGTCTGCTCCACGATGGACTCCTCCTCGCTCCGGCTGGGATATCCGACCCTGAGCTCCAGCATGAACCGGTCGAGCTGGGCTTCGGGAAGCGGATAGAGTCCCCTCCTGCTCGATCGGGTTCTGCGTAGCGAGTACGAAGAACGGCTCGGGAAGCGGGTAGGTTCCCCCGGCTGCGGTGACGTTGTGCTCCTGCATGGCCTGGAGCAGCGCAGCCTGGGTCTTGGGCGGGGTCCGATTGATTTCGTCCGCCAAGACGACGTTGGCGAAGATGGGGCCGTGGACGAACCGAAATGCGCGCTTGCCGGTCGCCGGATCCTCCTCAATGATCTCGGTTCCGGTGATGTCGCTTGGGCATCAGATCGGGAGTGAACTGGACCCGATTGAAGCCGAGGCGAAGCGCTTCCGCGACGGTCGAGACCATCAGCGTCTTGGCCAGGCCGGGGACCCTCGATCAGCAGGGCATGCCCGCCGGCGAGAACTGCCGTCAGGATCCCATCCACCACCTCCTGTTGTCCCACGATCCGTCGGGCGACCTGAGTGCGGAGACTGCCCACGGCGGAGGCGAGTCGCTCGAGCTGCTGGATGTCGGAACTGGGAGCCTGGGTTACGGTCATCAGAATCACGGAAAAGCGGTGAACCGGCAACGGGGACGAACGACGTACGTCTTGGAGCTTAGCCCGTTTCAGGAATTGCGGCAAACGTCGAGTCCCGTGCCCTTCGGGGACATTCCGGGAGATGCACCTAAAGGACACTATCGGCCACGACATTCGATGTGACCTTGGTACCTGTCTTCCCATCTGAAACGGAAGGGCGATGGCGACTGCCGAACGCACGAGTGGATTGGCTGAGAGGTTGGGTGGGGCAGTGCTGGCTCTTGCCCTCGTTCTGATTCCCGCCAGGCTCCGTGCGCCAGGCGGATACAACCTACAGAATGGTTCGCCCCTCCGCCCGCTGAATCCCTCTCTGGGGCGCACCAATGGCACCCGAGGATGTCGGGCGCGACTCGGAGGTTGTCAATCCGGATCGGGGAACCACCTTCGCCGTCGCGCCGATTCCCAATTACAACGCGCAGTTCGGCTTTGGAGTCGCCCTGGCTGGAATGGCATTCCGAAAGCTGGATGACCATCCCGAAACTCCTCCCTCGACCGGCATGCTCCTCGGTTACGCGTCGGATAACGGCACTTGGGGAACCATGTTGATGGGCATTGCCCATTTCGATGGAGACGCGTGGCGTGCGGCCGGCGGGCTCGGATACTTCAAGCTGTTTTACGACTTCTTCGGCTTCGGGACGGACGCTGGTACCGACGGGGAATCGGTCGAGATCAAACAGCCGGTGAGCTTCCTTTTTGGCCAGGACTCCGCCGGGTGAGCGGAGACTGGTACGGCGGTGTGCGCGCGCAATATGTCCATTCCGAGTTCAGCATCAACAGCAATACCGTCCCACCCGAATTGGCTCACATTCGCCGGACTCACAGGGTCGGTGAACAGCCTCGGCCTTGCTCCCGTGGTGCAATTCGATTCCCGCGACAACACGTACTATCCCGTCCGCGGCTGGAACAGCTCTCTCGCAACCACGATGTCTTTCGACGGCTTCTGCTTCGGACAGCACATACCAGCGGACTTACGGTTACGTCGATTTCTCTACCACGGCTGGGCCGAGGGCCGCCAAGTCCTTGCACTCGGCGTGGACGGGTGCTATGTCAGCGGAGATGTCCCGATCAGCAATTACTGCAGCATCGGTGAATTGAAGGGTATCCGGGGCTATCAGGTGGGTCGCTATCAGGACCGCTTCCAAGCCAGTTTCCAGGCGGAGTACCGGCGGAAAATCGGCGGCCGGTTCGGGTTCGCGGTGTTCGGAGGGGTCGCGGGTATTTCCCCACGCCGGCCCAGTTTGACGGCGGGGATTTGCGAGCCGCGGCGCGGGGCGGGACTGCGCTTTCAGCTGACGAAGAAGTATCCGCTCAACTACCGGGTGGACGCCGCCTTCGGGTCCGACGGGGGCAGTTTTACGTGGCCGTGGCGGAGGCCTTTTGAGGTGGGTCAGGGTTTTGCGAAATTTTCACAAGCGGGTATTTTGAGCCCGGTTTATGGCCCCAGAAAAGCGGTCCTCTGAAGAGCTGGGAACCGGCTACAAGTACGTCTCGCTAGGGATCAGCTTTGCCTTTGGCATTGTGCTGTTCATGGGGCTGGGATTCCTGCTGGACCGCTGGCTCAAGCTCTCCCCTTGTTTACGGTGGCTGGGACGCTCCTGGGGGCCGTTCTGAGCTTCGTCTGGGTGTTCAACAGGCTTCGGGCGGACGAGCGGGAGTATGAGGCGGAGCACCCCACAAGTACGCGACCGCAAGGAATGAAGGCGGTCGGTTGGGGCGTGGCGCTCACCGTCCTGGTAACGGTGGTGCTGGTGCTCTATTGGGGGCGCGCAGCTCTCCTCCCCGGGCTGGCCTTCGGCGCCCTGAGTACCGCGATTGAGGGCGTGGCGCTGACCCGGCTCCGGCGCACCTGGCATGAGCCGGGTACCGGCCCCCTCAAGGGCTTCGCCGAGGGGATGGGTCTGCGGCTCGCCGGGATCGCCGCGCTGGCGCGCCGCGGATTGTGATGGACCGGACTGTGTTCCCGCCGCTTCCATCGGCGCTGGGATTTCTGGGCGTGCTGGTGCCGCTTCTCTCTCTCGAGGTACGCTGGGTTCGATGATTCTGCAGGGAACGAAGCCCGACATCGGCGAAATGGTGCTGCACCACGCGGCCGACTCGTGGACCTGGGAGCCGTTCTACGGCGTGACGGTTCATTTCCCCGCTGGCCGGATATTCATCTCGGCCCGCTAACGTTCAATCTCTCGATCACCAAGCACGTCTTCTTCCTGCTCGTCGTGCGCCGCGTTCACCTTCTTCATCGATGTGGTGGACCGGACGGGCGCTGGCGAAGCAGCGGGCTGGTGAGAAGAGTCCCAAGCGGGCTCTGCCGGCGCGATGGAGGGCATGGTGCTTTGGGTCCGGGACGATATCGCCGATCGCCAACATCGGCCATGAGACGGGCGCCAAGTTCGTCCCGCTCATTCTGAGCCTCTTCTTCTTCATCCTGTTCGGAATCTCTTCGGCATGTTGCCCTTCGGGGCGACCATCACCGGCAACCTGGCGGTAACCGGTGCGCTTGCGATCCTGGTCTTTCTGGTGATCGAAGTCGCCGGCTTCCTGAAGCTGGGCCCCAAGGGGTACGCGGGCTCCATCTTCATGCACGTCCCGGGTATGCACGGACCAGGCGCGGTGATCCTCGCCGTGGCGATGGCACCGATCGAGATCATGAGCAAGCTGGTGAAGCCGTTCGCGCTGGCGGTCCGTCTCTTCGGCAACATGACGGCCGGCCATTTCGTCATCCTCTCCCTCTTCGGGATCATTTTCCTCTTCGGCCACCTCGGCGCCTGGAGCTATGGCATCGGGCTCGTGACCGCGTCGCTGGTCCTTGGCGTGATGATGCTGGAACTGATTGTCGCGGTGCTGCAGGCATATGTATTCGCGCTTGCTGAGCGCCGTGTTCATCGGGTTGATGCAGCACGAGCACTAGTTGAAAAAGCGTGAGAGGTGAGAGGTAGGAGTGAGGAGTGAGACGTAGGAGTGAGGAGTGAGGAGTAAGAAGGAATCCGGACACCGCGCGTCCGCGCTGCTCTGGATTGTCAGTCTGCCGAACGGTAGACAAAGCTCACTGGCCTCCGGGCCGTTGGTGAGCCGCGGTGACGGCGTCGAGCGGGAGACTCGACGGGCCGGCCGGCGGACGCGCAAGTCGATCCTTGATCTCCCGGAGCGGAAAGTGGAGCCAACATGTTGAACTTGCTTGCGCTGGTACAGGATACGGCGGGTGGACTCGAGCGTCGATGCCGCCAAGAACATCAACGGCCTGCTCGGCGCCGGTATCGGGATGGGCCTTGCCCTGATCGGTGCGGGCATCGGCCTGGGCCGGATCGGTGGCCAGGTAGCCGAGGGCATCGCCCGCCAGCCCGAGGCGGCCGGCGAGATCCGCGCGGCCGGCCTGCTGTTCGCGGTGCTCCTGGAAGGCGCCACGATCATCGCGCTGGTCTTTGCCCTGCTGTTCAAGCTGATCTGAGGACGTACCGATGACACTCATGCTGCTGGCTGGCATGGTCCAGGAGGCGGAGCACGCCGGTCCCGTTTCGCCGTTCGAGGTGAACTTCGGTCTGTTCATCTGGACCTGGGCGGTCTTCCTGCTGCTCTTGTGGCATGCTCAAGAAGTTCGCCTTCCCCGCCATCCTCAGGGTGACCGAGGAGCGGGAGCAGTCCATCCAGCGGCAGTTGAGCGAGGCGGAGAAGGCCAACACCGAAGCCAAGAGCCTGCTGGAGGAGAACCGGCGTCAGCTGGCCGCAGGCCAGGGCCGAGGCCCAGGCGCTCATGGCCGAGGTGAAGGTCATGGCCGAGAAGGAGCGGGCGACGGCACTGGAGAAGACCCGCCACGAGCAGGAGGCGCTGCTGGACCGGGCGCGGCGGGACATCGCGGAAGAGCGGGAGAAGGCCATCGCAGACCTGCGGCGGGAGGCGGTTGATCTCGTCGCTGGCGGCTGCGGCGCGTCTGGTGGAACAGCGGTTCGATGATGACGCCGATCGCGCCCTCGTCCAGGGCTACATCAACTCCCTGGGAAGAGCAATTGAGGCCGGTCACCATCGCCCGGAATTACGCTGAGGCGCTCTTTCAGCTGGGGGAGCAGAGCGGCCACACCGCGTTGTACGCCGACCTGCTCGACGCGGTGGCTCACGCCAGTCGGCTCGACGCCGCGGGATTGAGCGGTCTCTGATGTCGCCACCGGATCACCAAGGCGGAGAAGTCACGGATCCTGGCGAAGGCCCTTCCTGATGCGCCGCGGGACTTCGTGCTGTTCCTCCAGGCGGTGGTGAAGCGGGGCCGCCAGCGGCTGTTTGGCGACATGGCGTCGCAGTATCTGGCGCTGGTGGACATCAAGCTCGACCGGGTGCGGGCCAGGGTGACGGTCGCTCGCGCGGTGGACGAGAAGCTGCCGGAAGAAGATCGCCCAGGATCTCACCAAGGCGATCGGCAAGCAGGTGCTGCCCGATTTCGAAGTGGAGCCGGCCATCCTGGGCGGGGTACATCGTCCGGGTAGGAGATCGGGTGTATGACGGCTCGGTCCGTCGCAGGCTGGTGTCGACTGCGCAGGCAGCTGCTGGCTCGGTAAGCGGTCGGCGGCTCGGCGCGGCTCGGCGGTTCGAAGGCTTGAAGGCTCACTCGAATTGGTGGGCCTTCGTGCTTCAACGGAGTGAATCTCCAGGGCGCTCTGTTGCGTGGTATCATTTATTCCCCTCTACACTCCCACATCGGTCGCATGACCCTGTCCGCCGCCTCTCGCAGCGCCTCGTTCGCCCTGTTCGCCCTGTCCGTACCGTCTCGATCGCCTTGCTCCAGCAGCTCCCTCGTCAGCCCATCGCGCCGCCCTTATTGGCAACAGGGCGTGCGGTACGAGATCAATGCTCGGCTGGACGAGTCGCGGTTCGAGCTGGCCGGCACCGAGATGATCGAATACGTCAACAACTCTCCCGATACGCTCACGACCTTCTCGCTCCACCTCTATCTCAATGCGTTTCGTCCCGGCTCGCGGTGGAGCGATGCCGACTCGGTAGAGCGCAGGAGGCGATTCAACGACCTCAAAGATCCGACTACGCGTACAACCACGTTCGGAACGTGAGGATCATGGGACAGACGGTCGAACCGATCTATCCCTTCGCACCCGACAGCACGATCGTGCGGTTCGTGCTACCTCGGCCGCTTCCTCCAGGCGGTTCGATGCACAGTGGAGATGGAATGGGATGCCCGTCCCTCGACTCTCCCGCGCCGGCAGGGGCGCCGGGGCGGGCGTACGACTTTGCCCAGTGGTATCCCAAGGTCGTGGTCTACGACAAACATGGCTGGGAGGAACATCCGCTCTACCCGGGCGGCGAGTTCTACGGTGAGTTCGCGACCTTCCTCGTGGATCTCGACCTTCCCGAAGACGAGGTGATGGGTGCTACCGGGGTGCCGCTGTGCGGGGATCCTGGCTGGGAGCGCGCCAATCAGGTACCGGACCGGCCGATCGAGTATCAGCGCGACTTCTACCCGGAACGCGCCGAGCTGCAGCTCGATCCCGACAAGTCGCCGACGCCCGCTCCAGGTCGCAAGCGGCTGGTCTGGTACGCCGAAGACGTCCACCACTTCGCCATGTCGCATGAATCCCGACTACCGCTACGAAGGCGGTCACTGGGGTGACGTCGCGATCCACGTCCTCTACCAGCCGGGAGACACCACCTCGTGGGGCGGAGGAGTCGCAGTGCAGCGAACCGCGAAGGCGCTCGAATGGCTCGATGGGGTGTTCGGCAAGTTCGCCTGGCCCCAGATCAGCAACGTGCACCGGATCGAGGGCGGTGGCACCGAGTTCCCATGATGATCCACGACGGCTCGGCGGGTCAGGGGCTCATCGTGCACGAGCTGGGCCACAACTACCTGATGGGAATCCTCGCCAACAACGAATGGCGTGGAGGGCTGGCTCGACGAGGGCTTCACCAGCTACCAGAACACGCTGTTCGACGAGGCGAACGGGCAGTTCGGTGGTGCCGCCGGGAGACGAAGCGTTTATTACCGGGCCTGGATCTCGGATGGCCAGTCCGAGCCGGCGAGCCTGCAGAGCGAGTACTACAAGGACTTCACGAGTTACAACATCAGCATCTACACCCGGGGCGAGCAGTTCTTCCACCAGCTCCGAGTATCTGGTGGGCGCCGAGACGATGCACCGCATCCTCCGCACCTACTACGATCGCTGGAAGCTCAAGCATGTGGACGAGGAAGCCTTCCGCGAGGTGGCGGAGGAGGTCTCGGGCATGGATCTGACCGGCTTCTTCGCCCAGTGGCTGCACAGCACCGATCTGGTCGACTATTCGGTCGGGCGAGTGACAAGACGGCGGCTGGACGGTCGACGGATGGTCGGCTGGACAACGATTCCGAACGATCCGTCAGCGCGTCGGACCGCCGAGTACCTGGTCCACCAGGGTGGAAGTGGTGCGGAAGTCGCCGGGGAGGATTCCGGTCGAGGTTTGGGTCATCGGCCAGAGCGATACGGCGGCGGTACGTTCGATCGGCCAGGCGGAGCGGGAATGGGTGACGGTCGAGACCCGAAGCGAGCCGAAGGAGGTATTGCTCGATCCTCGGGTGCGAGACCCGGATTGGGACATGATGAACAACCAGAAGAAGTTCGGCTTCCATCCCTTGGGCGGGCGGGACTACGATCTGTATCTCGACACCTACTTCTCGACCCCGGTCCACCGGGACGAGCGCAACAATCGGGTTTCTCCCGACCGTCTGGTACAACGACGCCGGCGGGATCACCCTCGGTCTCCGCTCGCGCAGCGACTACTTCGGGCGGTTTGAGCAGAATCCAGTTCCTGGTGAGCGGCGGCACCGGTTGGGCCACCGACGAGGATGTGCTCGACCTCGATGAATTCGTGCGCCTCAGGAATCCGGTCTGGCTCCGGAGCCCCGGCATGACCCAGACGCTCGATGTCTTCAATGTCGAAGGCCGCTACGGTGCGGTGCTGTCGGTTGAGCGCACTCATCGCCCGCATCTGAGCTTCGGGCCCGAGCGCGAAGTCGGACTCCGGCTTCGGTGGGTGGTTCCGGATGACGCTCGATTCCTCGTGCCCGGTGAGTATGAGGATGTCGGAACCGCTGAGCTCGAGTTGTCAGCCGGGGTTCGCGACCGACGTGGCCCGTGGCAGCTGGGCCTCAAAGGCACTGCAGGGGCGGGCTGGTCTCACAACAGCCGCGGGCTCGCCAATGCCACCGGCCGCAACGACCTCGATCCGTACTTCTATCGTGCCACTGCTGGAAGGAACGGCCGACCGGACCCTCAGCCCTCGCTGGCGTCTCGGCTTGCGAGGCTTCGCCGGGGTGAGCGCGGGCGGCGACGGCGAAAACGGCCAAGCAGCGCCAGATCTACGCCTCGGGCGCCGACCCGCTGGAACGAATCACCAATCCGTTTCTGCGATCGAGGGCGCGCGCTGTTGCTCCGGCCCGACGTGTACTATCACATGGCCGGCGGCGGCGACCTGCGCGGGTATGACCCGACGGTCTCGATGTCCGCGTTGGTCGCGGCCAATCTGGAACTCGAACGCACAGTGCTCGACCGGGGCCGAGAAGAGGCTGTTCAAGCGGGTGAGTCTCGCCGCATTCGGTGACGCGGGCCATGCTATCGCCGATGAGGATGATCCCATCACCGGCCGCAACATTGAATTCCTGGCTGACGCCGGTGCCGGAATCCGCGCCGAACACCGATTGGGCCAGGACCAGTTTCGTCACCCGGGTAGACTTCCCGTTGTATACCAGCCGCCCCGACCTGGCTCAAGACCAGCACCCCGGCGGAGACGAGTTCGGCTTCCGCTGGCTCTTCAGTTTCGAAGCGGCATGGTAGTTTGAGCGGAATGCGCATCCCATACGAACCCACCGACCGCCGGACCCTGTTCCGATCCACCTTCGGGCAGTGGATGGAGAACGCCATGGAACGGGCCGAGAAGCGCGTGGTCACCAAGCGCTACCAGCGGCCGCCTGGTGCGCTGCCGGAAGTCGGCTTTCTCGCCGCTTGTACCCGGTGCGGCCTGTGTGCGGAGCCATGCCCGCCGAAGGCGATCCGTCTTGCCACGAGCGAAGGGGGATTCGCCGCAGGGACACCGTACATCGATTCGAATATCCAGCCATGCACCGTCTGCCCCGACATGCCGTGCGTCAAAGCTTGCCCGACTGGCGCGCTTACCCTCCCGTCGGAGGGCTGGACTGGCTATCGTCTTGCGACCCTGGAACTGATCCCGGAGCGCTGCGTCACCTTCAAGGGCCAGACCTGCCGTGTCTGCGCCGACTGCCTGCCCGGTCGGGAGCCGCAGCGCTCGCGATGGATGAGGACGGCCATCCGGTCATCAAGGCCGGAGGGCTGCGTCGGCTGCGGGGTCTGTGTCCGGGCCTGCATCACGTCGCCCTCGTCATTTCAGCTCGACTCCACTGGAGGCCTGATGGCCGATCTGCCGTACCGCGTCGAGAAGCCATGGGGCTACGAGCTGGTCTGGGCTCGCACCGACCGCTACGTGGGCAAGATTCTCCACGTGAAGGCGGGGCACGTCCTGAGTCTCCAGTACCACAACCTGAAGGACGAGACGATGCACGTCCTCAAGGGCGAGCTGGTCCTGCGCACCAGGCCGGGCGCGACGCTGGAATCCCGGCCGTTCTAGTCGCGGCGAGAATCGGTGCATATCCCGGCCAAGCTCGATTCACCAGATCGAGGCCGTAGTGGACACCGACGTGCTCGAAGCTTCAACCGCCGAGCTCGATGACCTGGTCCGGCTCGAGGACCGTTACGGGAGAATGTGACCGATGCAGGTGATCATACCACTGGCCGGGAAGGGCACCCGCCTGCGGCCGCACACCCATCTCGATTCCCAAGCCTCTTCTCAAGAGTCGCGGGACGGCCGGTCATGGACTGGGTGATGGACACGGCTCGCTGGTCTCGATGTGACCGAGCTGATCTTCATCACCGGGCATCTCAAGGAGCAGGTGGAGGAGTACGCCAGGGCTCGCTACCCGATTCCGTAGCCGGTTCATCGAGCAGAAGGTGCAGGACGGCACTGCCGGTGCGGTCAACCTCGCCCGGCAACTCGGTGCGGGAGCCGATCCTCATCGTGTTCGTGGATACGGTGTTCGAGGCCGATCTCACGCTGATCAACCGGACCAACGCCGACGGGATCATCTGGGCCAAGGAGGTGGAGGACTACCAGCGCTTCGGCGTCGTGGTGACCGACAAGTCAGGGCTACATGACGCAGATCGTCGAGAAGCCGTCCACGCCGATCTCGAAGCTGGCCAACATCGGCCTCTACTACATTCCGCGATACCGAGGCGCTCTGGCAGGGGATCGACCACGTGCTGAAGAGCCCGACCAACAAGGGCGAGTTCTATCTGACCGACGCCTTCCAGCACATGATCGAGCACGGCAAGCAGATTCTCAGCGCCGAGGTGGGCGGCTGGTACGACTGCGGCAAGCTCGACACCCTGCTGGAGACCAACGAGATCCTGCTCCGCAAAGGAGCGGCGCTGCGTCAGGAGTTTCCCGGCGTCACCCTGCACGATCCGGTTCGTATCGAGGAAGGAGTGAGAATCGAGCGGAGCGAGATCGGCCCCAACGTCACCCTGGAGCGCGGCGCCGACGTGCGGGACAGCCGGATCCGGCATTCCATCATCGGCAGGAAGAGCACGGTAGTGAAGAGCGACCTGCACCACTCGATGCTGGGCGATCGGGTCACCGCGATCGGGCTCAAGGGCTTCGCCAGCCTGGGCGACGATTCGGAAGTGACGATCGAATAACAGCAGCATGATTTGGTGAGCCGTGCGGGTCGAAGAATGGTACGGAGTCTCGTCGCACCTGAGGCGATATTCCCCATATGGGCGGAGGCCTCCGGGCCGATTCTGTCCGCCTGCCAGCCTTCCACTTCACTCTCTGCCCTAAACGCTGGCAGCCGCCTCGCGAATCTCCTCCGATCAACCCCTTCGATGTCCTCTGGCCGTGGTCGCGGAAACCCGGGGTACAGATGCGAAGCGCCAGCGCGCCATTGAGCCGCGTTGTTGAGATGAAGTAGCGGGCGTTGTCGTTCACTCGCTGCAGGATCCGGTGGTTCGAAGGCGTCCAGTGTGGCAGCGTCTCCAGTTCCTCGCGCCCGAAAGCACAGTATGCCAAGCCGGGCCGGCGAGAGTATCTCGAGTTCCGGCGCCTGTCGTATCAGCTCCTCCGCGATTTCCGCGTTGCGAATCCCCTGTTCGATCGCCCCACCCAGCGCTTCGGTTCCGTAGTACTGCACGCAGAGCCAGACCTTGAAGCGCCCGGGAGTAGCGCGACAGCTGCTCGCCGAGGTCGGCGAAGTTCACCTCCTCGGCGGCGGTGTCGAGCGCTTCGAGGTATTCCGGCAGGATGTGGAAAGCCTGGCGCAGCCGGGCTGGATCCTGCACCATGAGGCAGCCGCACTCGAACGGCACGAAGAGCCACTTGTGCGGGTCGAGTGTGATGCTGTCGGCCAGGCCGATCCCGTCGAGCATCCGCCGGCCGTGGTCGGTGAGGACGGTGAATCCGCCGTAGGCCGCGTCCACGTGGAACCAGAGGCCTTCCCGCTTGCAGAGATCGGCAATCGCGACCAGCGGATCCACCGCTCCGGTGTTGGTGGTTCCCGCGCTGGCTACGACCGCGACGGGAAGAAGTCCCGCATTCCGATCCTGAGTGATCGCCTTCTGGAGCTCGTCGGGCTTCATCCGCCACTCGCCGTCTACCGGCACGGCGCGGATGTGGTCTCGAGGCAATCCCGCGATCCAGGCGGCGCGAGTCACCGACGAGTGAGCCTGGTCCGAGGTGTAAAGCACGGCCCTGGCGAGCCGTGCCGGGTCGTCGCACATGGCGTGACGGGCCGCGACGACCGCGGTGAGGGTCGCGGTGGATCCCCGCTGGTGAGCAGTCCGCCAGCTCCCTTCGGCATCCCCAGCCATTCGCGAAACCAGTCCAGCACGGTCAACTCGAGCGTCGTGGGACCGGGGGCCACGACCCAGGCCCCGCCGAAGAAGTTGTATCCGGTCGCGATCCAGTCTCCCAGGACTGCCGGGAATGCCGAGCAGCTTTGGACGTAGGCTACGAAGCCCGGGTGCGGCTCTCGGGTGTGGTAGGGGATCACGTCCCGCTCGAGCTTGGCCAGCAGCGTTTCGAAGTCGGTCCCGCTCCTTGGAGCCGGACCCGCGATCATTCGGTCGGCCTCAGCGCGGCTCAGGGTGCGCCGGGTGGGCTGCTCCCGGAGTGTGGCGAGATGGCGAGCCACCAGGTCGGCGACCCGGCGCCCAAGGCGCTGCATGGTGGGGTAGTCGAGGTCCAGCAGCGATTGAAGGATTGAAGGATTTAAGATTGAGGATTGGGTTACTGGAGGAAGAGGAACTTCGAGCGTCAGAGCGGTTCGTCAATCTGCAATCTGACCAATCTGAAATCTTCAATATCCACCATCCCTTGACCCGCCCCGTGCCCCCGCAACACTTCCCCCATGCGGGAAGCCGATCTGATCTACGACTGGAATCCGCTCGATGGCGGGTTCGACTATCGCTCCGCCCGGGTGGAGCTCAATGATGAGACTCTCCGGGACGGGCTGCAGTCGCCGTCGGTGTCGGATCCCTCGATGCCGGACAAGCTTCGCCTGCTCCACCTTATGGCCGACCTCGGCATCGCCTCGGCCGACATCGGGCTGCCCGGGGCCGGGCCGCGCATGGTGGACCAGGTGCGGACCCTGGCCTGGGAGATCGCCAACAGCCGGTTGCCCGTGAGCCCCAACTGCGCCGCCCGGACGCTGGTCAGGGACATCGAGCCCATCGCGCAAATCAGTCAGGAGACCGGCCTCGCCCTCGAGGCCGCGACGCTTCATCGGCTCCTCTCCCATCCGGCAGTACGCCGAGGATTGGACGCTGGATCGGATGCTGCGGGTATCCGAGGAGGCCGTCACCTTCGCCGTGCGGCAGGGCCTGCCGGTCATGTACGTGACCGAGGATACCACTCGCGCTCGACCCGAAACGCTCAAGGCGCTCTATGGCAACGCCATTCGTTGGGGAGCGCGCCGGCTCTGTCTCGCGGATACAACCGGGCACGCGACGCCGTCCGGTGTGCGCAACCTGGTCCGTTTCGTTCGGGACGAGATCATTTCGCCATCCGGGGAGGACGTGAAGCTGGACTGGCATGGCCACCGGGATCGGGGACTCGGCATCGCGAATTGCCTGGCGGCGATCGAGGCCGGGGTGGACCGAGTGCACGCCACCGCCCTCGGAGTAGGAGAGCGAGTCGGAAACACGGAGATGGATCTGCTGATCGTGAATCTCCGTCTGCTCGGTCTCTACACCCACGATGTCTCGCGCCTACCCGAGTACTGCCGGCTGGCCGCCGAGGCGACCGGCGTGCCCATTCCGGTGAATTATCCGGTCGTGGGCGCGGACGCATTCCGCACCGGCACGGGCGTACACGCCGCCGCGATCGTCAAGGCTCACGCAAGAAGGGTGACGCCTGGCTGGCCGACCGGGTCTACTCCAGCGTGCCGGCCGGCGAGTTTGGCTTGAACCAGCGTATCGACATCTCACCCCAGTCCGGGGTTTCGAATGTGAAGTGCTGGCTGGAAGAGCACGGGTACGATCCTGAGGATGCCCGCACCGTGGACGCGCTGTTCCAGGCCGCCAAGCGGTCGGCTGCATACACTGGCGGACGAAGAGTGCCACCGTCTGGTCGAGGCGGCGCGAATGGGTGCGGTTGATGCCGGGCACTGAAGATCTCTACCGGTCCTACCTCGATCTCCGGTGGCACTTCGATCCCGCCGCGGCCAGCGCGACGGGCATCACCTCGCTCGATCACCGGCTCGGCTCCTTCGATGCCGAGGCGATGCGCATCCACCTCTCGGCCTTCAAGTCGATGGCGGCGGCGGTGGAACAGCTGGAGATCGATGAGACCGAGGAAGAAATCGATCGTACCGCCTTCCTCGACGAAATCCGCATCACCGTCTTCCGTTTCGAGCGTGAGAAGCCACACATCCACGACCCCGGGTACTGGCTCTCACATCTGTTTCAGGGCTTCCATTCTCTGCTGCGCCGGCGGGATCCCGAGGCGAGGCCTCGCGGGCACGGCGTCCTCGGCCGTCTCAAGGCGACTCCTGCCTTTCTCCGCTCGGCCCGCGAGACACTGGTAGATCCTCCCCGGATTTTCCTCGAAACCGCATCGGCAATGGTGGCGGGTGGACCTGCATTGTTTCCGGGACGCGGCCGGCGCGGCGAAGCTCTGGGCCCCCGAGACCAGCGACGACCTGGACGAGGCGCTGGGAGAGGCCGAGTCCTCGCTCGAGCGATTTGCACTGGCGCTGCGGAGTGAGCTCAACGCGAACCCCGATGACCTCTCGTTCGCGATCGGCGAGGAGCAGTTCAACCGGCGGCTGCATCACGAGCATGCGTTGCAGGCCGGCGCACCGGAGCTCTATCGCTACGGATTACACCTGGTCGAAGAGGTCGAGGCGGAGATAGTCGCGCTGGCGAAGAAGATCGACCCCTCCGCTCCGTGGCGGAAACTGATCGAGCGCCTCCGCAGCCAGTCACCACCCGACTCCGATCTGGTGAACGTCTTCCGCGAAGAAACCGGCAGAGCACGGCAGTTCGTGGCCGAGCGCAGCCTGGTGCGCATCCCCGACGGGGATCTCGAGGTGGTGGACACGCCTCGTTTCCTGCGGCCCCCTGGTTCCCTTCGCCGCCTACGAGGCGCCGGGAGCGATGGCGGCCGACCGCAGCGGGATGTTCTACGTCACCTCGCCGAATGGGGCTCGTTCCTCCGAGGGACTGTATTGCATGCACGAGGTGGCCGCCACCGCAATTCACGAGGCCTACCCCGGGCACCATCTGCAGATGCTCACGGCGCAGGCGCAGGAGTCTCCGGTTCGGCGTGTGCTCTGGACTCCCGTCACCGTCGAGGGTTGGGCGCTCTACTGCGAGGAGCTGATGGCGGAGGAGGGATATTTCGCCTCGCTCGAGCAGCGGCTCTTCCAGCGGCTTCACCTCCTGTGGCGTGCGATCCGCATCGTGCTGGATGTGGGGCTGCACACCGGGGCATGACTCCCGTGGAAGCGACCGACTACATGGTGGATCACCTCGCGATGGATCGCGGTCGAGCTGCGGCCGAGGTGAGTCGCTACTGTGCGTGGCCAACCTACCAGCTGTGTTACGCCGTCGGCCGCCGCGAGATTCTTCATCTGCGGGATGCCTACCGCGACCGCGAAGGCGGCTTCCTTCCAGCTTCAGCAATTCCACAACGAGTTTCTGAGTTACGGCGGTCTGCCGGTGTCGCTGATCAGGTGGGGAATGGGGCTGGGAATCGATGAGTGAGGCGGATTGACGGATCGTTTCAGATTGAGATTGAGGATTGGAAGATTTGACAGGCAGATTCCGACTCACTGTGTCAGTTTCGAAATCTTCAATCTGAGATCCTCAATCTTCAATTGCAGTATCTTCAATCTCAATCTGAAATCTTCAATCCGAAATCCTCTCACGCTTCAATCCCCCGACCGTCAAGGGCCTCGCCCTCGTCTCGCTCTTCAACGACTTCGCGAGCGAGATGGTGTACCCCTCCTGCCCGCGTATGTAATCGGCACACTAGGCGGGACGGCGACCACACTCGGCGCCCTCGATGGTGCGGCCGACCTGACCGCGGCGGTTACCAAGTGGATCAGCGGCCGCCTCGCCGACCGGCGCGGGTGGCAGAAGCCGCTCATCCTCCTCGGATACGCGTCCGCGATTCTGGTTCGTCCCCTGATGGCGATCGCCAGCGCGGCCTGGCAGGTGGTGGGATTTCGGGTGCTGGATCGGGTCGGCAAGGGCCTGCGTACCCCGCCGCGTGATGCGCTGATCGCCGAGATCACACCGAGGGAAGTGCAGGGGAGGGCCTTCGGGCTTCATCGCGCGGCCGATCACTTCGGCTCCATCCCCGGCTCGTTGCTGGCCTGGTGGCTGCTCTCGCAAGCGGTGGACGTCCGCAAGGTGCTGCAGTGGAGCGCTGTTCCCGGCCTCGTTGCGATGCTGGTCCTTATCGTCACTCTGCGACGCACGACGAGTCGTGAGCCTGTCGCCGTACCCGCCGCCTCGGTGGATGCGACAGGGCAGACCTTCTGGGCTCCCGTCCTGGCGCTGGCCGCACTGGTGCTCTGCCGCCTTCCGGAGACATTGCTTCTGCTCCGGCTGCAGGACGTCGGTGTGCCCGTCGCGATGATTCCGCTCGTATGGGCCGGCCTCCACGTCGTACGAACCGCATCATCCTATCCGGGAGGTTGGCTCACCGACCGCATCGGTCAGCGGAGTCTGGTCGCGGCCGGGGGACTGCTCTTCGCGGCCGGAGCGTTTGCGATGGGTCTCAACGCCGGAGTTGGGCCGGCGGTTACCGCCTTCTCACCCTCGGCCTGGTGGCCGGTCTCACCGAGTCCGCCGAGCGTGCGCTAGTGGCCCGGCTCGCTCCGCGGCGTACCGGACGAGGATTTGGTGCCTATCACGGCGTAACCGGTCTCGCCGCGCTGCCGGCGGCGGTCGGATTCGGAGCGCTCTACCAGCACGCCGGGGCACCGGTCGCGCTCCGGGTTTCTGCCGCGACCATGGTGGTTGCGGTCCTTTTCTGGCTCACCGTGCCGCAACCCCGAGCTTCCGCATGAGAGCAGCCGCAGTCCTCCTCGCCCTCGCCGTGGTCGAGGGCCGCTCGGCAGCCGCCCAGATTCAGATCCGGATCGGCGATTCGACCCGCACCATCTACTCGGAAATCCACGAGAGCTTGCGGGAGGGGACTCCGGCGGCAGATACCGTCGCCGCGATCATGGCTGAGAAGAAGGTGGCGAAATTGTGGCCCCGAGTTCGCGACGCCCTCGCCGGGCGCCGGCCGTACAATGACGGGCTCCTCGCACTCACCCGCATCGCCGAGCTGCGAGACCCGACGAGCGCGGACAGTGTGCGCCGCTGGCGCGATCGAATCGAGAAGGGAACCCTCAAAGTGCCGGCGGGTGAGGACCCGGGAGATCTGTTGCCGGCGCTGCACGCCATCGAACTCGAGCTGAGTCGTGCGAAGCAGGGAGATCTCGCCCTACTCTCGGGCCTCCTGCCGAGGATACCGGAGGGAACTACGACGTGGGAGACGCCTGGGTGTTTGGCAGATTGGACCAGGGTGCCGCGGACACGATGGTAGCTCGCTTTCTGGCGACGCAGGACCAGGCGCTCCGGATTCGCTACCTCACGCTCCTTTCCTTCTCACGGGATTCCAGTCTTATCCCCTTCCTCGCCCATCTCTACATCGCCCCCGACAGCTTCGGCCTGCCCAAACGCATCGGCATCCGCGCATCGGACGGCCTGATCTGGATCGGCACCCGGCGTGCGGTGGCCGCTCTCCTCGCGGCCCGTGACTCGGCGCGAACCCGTGGCACCTATGCGGATCCGAGCCTGGGCCACGCCGATCTGGATTTCCTGGGGAGTGACAGCTCGATGGTAGTGAGCCGGACGGGGCGGTGGTTGACGGAATGGCGAGGGATTTTGAAATAATTGCCCGCTTCTGTCAGCGCAGCAATTCTTCGAGTTGCTCTGGCGCAGCCGGCTTGACCAGATGATGATCAAATCCCGCCGCTTCCGAGCGCTGGCGGTCCAGCTGCTGCCCGTAACCGGTGAGGGCAATGAGCCTCACCGGGGCCAACCCTGGATCCTGACGGAAGCGCCGCGCGACTTCATACCCGTCCATTCCCGGCAGCCCGGAGATCCAACAGCACGACGTGCGGATGAAAGTCGACCGCCGCGGCCAGCGCCGCTGGGGCCGTCGTGGGCCATCGCCACCTTGTGTCCGGCCAGCCGCAGGAGAATCGTCGTGGTGGTCGCCAGATCCGCGTTGTCATCAACCACCAGAATGCGCCTGACCTGAGCGCGCGGTTCCGCCGGCCTGATCGACGGGCGATTGGCGCCGCTCCGGAACAGAAAGCAACACAGGCAGCCGCGCGGTGAATTCACTACCCTGCCCTAATCCGGCACTATAGGCCTCTACCCGCCCTCGGTGCATCTCGAGCAGTCGGCGGGTCAGCGTGAGCCCAATGCCTAATCCGCCCCGGGCACGGTCCAGCGACCTGGGGGCCTGGGTGAAGAGATCGAAGATGTACGGCAGCGTTTCGGGCGCCATGCCGATGCCCGAATCCCGCACCCGGAGCACGGCGTCATCGCCCTCCTGCTGAGAGAGTGAGCCAGATGTGCCCACGAGGGTCGGTGTATTTGGCGGCGTTGTTCAGCAGGTTCACCACCACCTGTTCCAGTCGCGCGGCGTCGGCGTAGACCCAGATCGGTTCGGCGGGGAGCGAAACCGACAGGTCATGCTCGCGACGCTCGATCAGGGGCTGAACCGTCTCCACGGCAAGCTCCACAATACGCCGCGGCTCCAGTCGTTCCTCGTTGAGCCGAATCTTGCCGGTGGCAATGCGGGAAACCTCCAGGAGGTCATCCACGAGACGCGCCAATTGACCTGCTTGACGCTCGATGATGGTGCGGGCCTGTCTGCGGATCGGGTCTTCACCTTCCTCATGACGCAGCAGGTGTACCGCATTCAGGATCGGAGCAAGGGGGTTGCGCAGTTCGTGCGAGAGCATGGCCAGGAACTCGTCCTTGCGACGGTTCAGGTCGGCTAACGCCTGCGCCTGCTCCTGCGCCTGGCGCTCCAGGCGCGTGCGCTCGGTTATGTCCCGAATGTTGCACTGAGCGACTTGCTGCTGATCCACCTGGTAAACGTTGCTGACGAACTCGACCTCTACCCGCTTCCCGCTCTTGGTTGCAAGCGGCAAGTGATCGTAGCGGATATAGCCTTTCTGTTGCAGCTCTTCGAACGCCATTCGGCTCGCTGCAATATCCTGGAAGAAGCCAATCTCCCACAGTTCCTTGCCCACCAGCTCGTCCTGCCGGTACCCCAGCGTCTGCTCGATGAACGGATTGGCGTCCTGAATTCTTCCGGTGACGGCGTCCACGATGAGGATGGCATCCTGCGCGGTTTCAAACAGCCGCCGATAGCGAGTCTCGGAAACCGCGACGGCGGTGGCCACCTGCCGGCGTTCGGTGATGTCCTCAATCGCGAGCAGGATCAAATGCGAATCGTGTCCGCTCCGCAGGACCGGGCTGGCGTTGAGCCGCATGATTCGTCGCCCGATAGCCGGGAAATCATGCTCAACCTCATAGTCGTGAATGGGATGGTCGTTGCGTATCACCGCTTCGAGCAGCTCGCGTAACGCGGGGATACTCCCACTGATGATTGCCCAGGTTGTAGATGTATTGGTTCTCCGTCTCTTCCGGTAAGGCGTGGAAGGTCTGGTAGAAGGCCCGATTCGCCGTCCTGACCCGCAGGTTCTCATCGAGCACGATGAACGGTTCTCGCAGTGTCGCGATGATGTTCTCGGCATAGGTGAGGGCGTCCAGCACCATCCGCTCGCGCCGCCTGCGGTGGGTGCTGTCCCGGAACACCAGCACAACCCCGGTGACTTCGCCTTTCGTAGTACGCATCGGCGTCGCACTGTGGTCGATGGGTCGTTCCGTGCCGTCTTTGGCGATCAGCAGGGTGTGGTTCGCCAGGCCGACCACCCGGCCCTCACGCAAGGCACAACCGGCGGGATTCTCGACCGCCTGGCGAGTTGCCTCGTTGATGATGTTGAATACGCGCTCGAGTGGAAGGCCTTCAGCGTGCTCCTGGGTCCAACCGGTCAGGGACTGCGCCTCCGGGTTCAGGAAGTTGACGCGGCCTTGGGTATCGGTGGTGATGAAGTCATCGCTGATGCTTCGCGAGGGCGACACGCAGCCACTCTCGCTGTGGGAATACGGCGGGAGCGGGTTCCCCACCGGGCTGGTGCGGCGTTTCCGCTTGTGGGTGGGCATGGCATCCTCCTCGCCGATTTCGTCCCGCGTCCTGGATTCCTGCCCGTGAGGCCGAAGGTTCGGCTCAGCGATCGATGCGTTGCAACCAGGAAGGGACTAACTCACCGCTCAACCGCGTGGATCAGGGCTCCTGCACGGCACTGGCCGTCAGCCTTCTCCCTTGGGAACCCACTCGATGAGCCTGCCGGGCTGGAGGTTGAAGAACCCACACAGGGCATCCAGCGTTTCGGCGTGCATCCGGCCGAAGACACCGCCGGCCCGGGAGAGCCTGTAAGCGCTGGGATAACTGAGGTTGGTGCCTTTGCTGAGGGCGTAGGCAGAGATGTGGCGAGCCTGCATGAGCTGGTGGATGCGGAGCCGTACCATGGTGCGCTTTCGGGCAGAACCGCGTGGCTCTAGGATCGAGTCTTGCAGTATATAGCGCGCTGCATGATACCCTTAATGCGTAGGAATAGCTACAGCGAAGTAGCATCGGCATACGGGAGGGGCGCTACTATGGTCGCGAATCCCCGCTCGCTGATTTTGTTGTGGCCGATACCTTCCCCCAGTCGCCTCCCGTTTGTCCGGCGGCGCTTCCCTCCGTATTATCCCCGCGGCCCCAAACGGTCACCCCGTGACGAAGGGACTCAAGCGTCAAGGCGAGGAAAGCTGGGGAAGCCGCAACCGTCCGGTTTCAGCTCCCATTTCGCTCGTGCTCATTGAGGACAACCGGCTCCTTCGCGAGGGGATCGCGGCGCTGATTCACAACCAGCCGGGATTCAAAGTCCTCGCGGCGTCCGCGGATGTCGACGAGGCTTTGAGAAAGTGCGCGAATCCAAGCCGGACGTGGTCCTGCTGGATTTCGGGCTGCAGGACCACGACAGCCTGAGCCTGACCGCGACGGTCCACGGCGAGGTGCCCGCGGCCCGGGTAATCGTCATGGGTCTCCTGCCGCTGCAGGAGGATGTCGCAAACTACGTACGCGCTGGAGCGTCCGGCTTCATCATGAAGGACGCCTCCTTCGAGGATTTTTTGGCACCATATCGCGCCGTGGCCCGGCGGCGCCGAGGTGTTGCCCCGGCGCTGACCAACTCGCTCTTCTCACAGATCGCCATGCAGTGCGGCCGGTGGGAGCAAGGCCCAGGTTCTGGAGGCGGTCCGCCTGACCAGCCGGGAACGCCAGGTCATTGATCTCCTCGGTGAGGGCCTGAGCAACAAGGAGATCTCGACTCGGCTGCACATCGCGGTTCACACGGTCAAGAGCCACGTGCACAACGTCCTGGAGAAGCTGGCGCTGCACAGCCGCCTCGAGGTGGCCGCCTTCTCGCACTCTAGAGGAGGTTCGAGAAACTCACATCCATAACTCCTCGCCGAGGACCCGCTCTTTCGAGCGAGTTTCCGACTGGTCCGCACGAGCGATTGTTGTGCCCCTCCCGCTTCATCACATTCCGATGTGAGTACTTATCGATCAGGCGTCCCCTGACGGAACCATCTGCCGGTGAGCGCCATTTCCTATGATTCCTGGTTTCCGAGGTCGGCTGGCGTGACTCACGCGAGGAAGCGCATCTCGTTGGTCTTGGTGAACGGCAACCCGCTGGGCGCGTGAAGAGATGGCGTCGCTGATCCGGGCCCAGCCGGGTTTCCATGTCCTCGCCCCTTCGGCGGACGTGAAGGAGACCCTGCGGCAGCTGCGCGCGACCAGACCCGACATAGTGCTCCTGAATCTGCCGCAGGCGGGCGAAGACAGGCTTGCGCTGGCCGGAGCGTTGCATCGTGCCGTACCGAAGTCGCGAGTGATCATCATGGGCCTGAAGGCGCCACAGAACGATGTGGTGAGCTTCGTCCGGGCCGGAGTCTCCGGATTCATCATGGCGGATGCCTCGTTCGAGCAGTTTCTCCAGACCGTCCGCTCGGTGATTCAGGGGCTTCAGGCGCTGCCATCGGAACTGACTCGGTCGCTATTTGGTCAGCTCAGGCGGCACGGAGTCCGGGGACGGCCGAAGCGGTCGCCGGGCATCAGGCGGTTGCCGAAGCTGCCAGGCAACCGCCGCTTGGAGATCGCTGCCTTTTCTCAGCGCGCAGTGGATCCCGCCAAGATTCCGCGCCCGCCTCACCGACCGGGGCCAAGTCTCGTCCCAGTCGCCCCGCTCGACTCCATCGAGTTCCAATCCTTTGATTGATTGCCCTCTTCCGCCCGGCCCACTGACATTGATAGTCCACGCTGTATTCGGGAGGGCTGGCCTTAACGGTTTGCCCTCCTCCCTCCTATTTCGGTGGGCGGCGTCCGGGACATCCCGTGAAGTGGCGCGAACCAGCCGGGTGGTTGCTGGTTCCGGGGTGAGCGAAGCGAAGAAACCCGAGGGACCAATCGGCTGGTTCGGTCGAGAGGTCCCTCGTGGCGCCTGGCTATATCGCTCTTAATTCACTCCATCGAGCGATACGTTCCCCCGGCAACCGGGGTAGAGTTGTAATCGTTGCAGCCGAAGGTCCACTTGTCGCGCGAGGGAACGATGACGGCATCCGTGGCGTACGATCCGAAGCGTCTGACCGGCTATCGACTGGACGAACTGGCGGCGGCCTTCGACCGGGTACGGAATGCGCGAGACTGGAAGGCGCCGATCCAGGCGGTGATACCGGCGCAGGAGAGGCCCTTGGTTGAGAAGGCCGTGCTCTGGTTTACCGACACGGTTCCCGAGTTCCTGGCTCACCCTGAGGCGAGCGATCGCCTGGTGGTCAGAGCACCGGGCTACCGACTCGGGGGGCGGAGACCCGAAATGGACATCTTCGAGGTCCGGCGGGCCAAGCTGATGCAGGGGGCCCCAGCCGCCGGTAATGGAGTCGAGTCTGCCCGGACCTGCGCCGCTCAGCGGCAAGGAGTTGATCGAAGTGTGGAAGAGGGTCTTTCCCGCCGAGGCGTGGGACGCCGAGGCCGGAGGCCACCCCGCAACGGGGATGAGGACCGTGACCCGTGAGGACTTCGCGGGCCGGTAAGCGGGCGTTAGGGATGACGGTTCACGTTTACCTAAGAGGTACCAATGCGGTTCTTCCCCTTGAGTGTTCTGCTGATGGCCACCCTTCTGGTTCCAGTGCGGCCGGCGGGCGCGCAGGCGGTGGCCCCGATCAGCCTGCGCGGGTCCACCGCTCAGCTCACCGCTTCGGCGACGTTGCGGTCCCCGGCCAGCCTCGCCCACGAGCAACCAGCTGCTTCTGGTCAAGGATCCGTATCAGCACGGCACTAAGCATGAAGGTCTCGCCCTCCTGATTGTTGGGGCGGCGGGAATGGTCACCGGCCTGATTATCGACGAGCCGGTAGTGACGATCCTGTCCGCTGGAGTCGGGGGTCTTGGACTGTACCTGTACTTGCGATGAGCCGTACCGGCGCAAAGACGCCGTCACTTGAGAAACGGGGTATAGGATGACCCGATCGATGATCGTAGGACTCGCCGTAGTAGGACTCTTGGCCTGTGGCAAAGCCAATCCGGAGGTCTCCTCACCGACAGCACCCGAAGCACACCGGCGCCCGCGGCCAGGACCCGCACCCTCGCCACCGGAGCCACAATCGATGCGACGATGGGCCGGACGATCACCTCGCGAAGCACCAAGGCCGGCGAAACCGTGACGACGACGATAGACGCCGACATCCTGGACGCGGCTGGCCGGGTAGTGATCCCCGCGGGCTCTACGGTGGAGCTGACGATCACCGAAATCACACCGGCCCGGAATAAGGGCCAGGCGGATGGCACCCTCACCATTCAGGTGACAGGAGTGACGGTCCGAGGTCAGGACTATCCGATCGCAGCCGAGGTCACTTCTCTATCCCATACCCTCAAGGGTCGTGGTGTCACAGCTGGTGAAATCGAGAAGGTCGCCGTCGGGACCGCCATCGGCGCGGTCGCGGGTCGGGTGATCGGCGGTAACACGAAGGGGCGCCATCATCGGCGGTGTCGTAGGGGCCGCGGGGGGCACCGTGGTCGCGGTCCAGACGGCGAGCCGCGACGTGGTGGTCGCCGCCGGGACACCGGTAACTATTACTCTAACCGGACCCTTGACCGTCTCGTTGGCGTGAACGGGGCGCGAAGGGGGAAGCAGTAATGACAACGTTCAGGTACAAGGGCTTCAATATCCTGGTCCGGCCCTATCAACTCTACGAGTCCAAACGCTGGACCGTGGAACTCGAGATACACCGCCACGGCCGGAGACGGCCGTTCAGCCTCGCTGAACGCTACCGGACCGAGGACGAGGCGAGCGCACGATGCTCCAGCCTGGGCCGCCGGATCATCGATGGTGGTGTGCCGGGATGGTCGGTCGAGCAGTTGCGGTGAGACTCGGGTGTCCGCGTTGATCACGCATACAAGGGAATGTCCATGCGTCAGCTCATCCTGGCCGGTATCCTGATCCTCGGTCTCGGCGCCCTCCTGCTGCTTCGCGGGGAAGCATCGCCACCCGGCGCGAGGTGCTCAAGGTTGGAGACGTCAAGATCACCGCGGACGAGCAGCAATCGATCCCTCCCTGGGCCGGCGGTCTGGCCATGCTAGTAGGCGTGGCGCTGATCATCGCCGGTGCCCAGAAGCGCGCGTCAAGCCGTGCATGATCAGACTACCGCTGAGACTCGCGATTCCGCGAAGCCCGTAGACGACCAGACTGGAGAAGTGGCGCTGCGGGAGCGGATCTCCTCGGCCGCGGATCATTGTCGCAACGCGCTGCAGATGCTGCTCGGCCTGCGCCTGCTCGCCGACAAGGTCGCAAGCCTCCCGGGCAATCTCCTCCAGCCCTGGTTCTCTCAGGACCTCCGCATCCTGGCCGACAGCCTCGAACGCCGCCTCTCTCAGGCAGTAGAAGAGCTCGAGGGCGCTTGGGTCCCAGCGTCGGCGGGGCAGGCCTGTCCGCTCCTACCTGGATTGGCGAGATCCTCGACATACGCGACCGTGACCCGAGTGAGAGAGGGAACTAATGGCTACTACGATCGCGCGTGCGAAGGATGGCCCGACCGGTCGGTTTCGAACTGGCGGTACGGGCCTGGTCAAGAGACTTCTACTCGCGGGGACGGTGGCGGCGGCCGGGTGTGCCAGGGCGCGCCCCGGGCCGAGTCTACGGCAAGCGACACGGCGACCGGCGCGGAAGCAGCGAAGGATGATCTTTCGGCGCAATCGCTCGCGGACGGTCAGCAGATTTTTCGATTCGCCACCTTCGGCGACGAGCAGTTCTGGACCGACACGCTTCATTTGAACGAAGTAGTCGAGAAGGCCGTTGACCCGACCACGGCGCTCAAGGTCGGGCTCAAGGTGGATGCGGACGTGCTCCCGCCGGGTATCCTGCAGAAGGTCGATCTCAAGAGTCCCGCCACGACGGTTGCCCTGCTCAAGATGAACGCCGTGGTCGGGCGTGGTCGCGGAGGTTGACTCGAACAACCATGTCACGCCGTTTCGGTATCACCTGCGCCCTTTGTCATTCCACGGTCGATAACTCGGTCATGCCCGGCATCGGGCACCGGAAAGACGGCTGGCCGAACCGCGACCTGAATGTCGGCGCCATCATCGCCCTCTCTCCGGTGGTTACGGCAGCCCAGAAGGCGGTCTACAACTCCTGGGGCCCGGGCAGGTACGATCCGCGCTACAACATTGACGGCAAGAGCACCCCGCTCGTGCTCCCTCCCGCCTATGGATTGGCGGATGTCAAGTACGAGACCTACACGGCAGAAGGGCCGATCTCCTACTGGAATGCCTACGTTGCCGTCACCCAGATGCACGGGCACGGCAACTTCTCCGACCCGCGACTCGGCATCGACATCCGGCAAACTCCCGACATGGTGGGACCGAAGCTTGCCGCTCTGCGGGCGTACCAGCACAGCATCTCGGCACCCCCGCCGCCGGACGGAAGCTTCGACCGAGCGGTGGCCGAGCGCGGCAAGGCGATCTTCGACAAGAACTGCGCCAGCTGTCATGTGGGCACCACCGGCACCGACAACAACACCGGGAAGCTGCACCCCGCCGCGGAGACCGGCATGAACGCGGACTACGCCGAGCGTACGGCCAACAAGGCGTATCGCACAACGCCACTCCGCGCGTTGTGGCAGCACCCGCCGTATTTCCACGATGGGAGCGGCAAGACGCTCGCGGATGTGGTGGGACACTACGACCGCGTTCGGCAGCTCAAACTGACAGCGGCGCAGCAGCGGGATCTGGTTGAATATCTGAAGTCTCAATGAGCGGTGGCTCCATCCTCACGCAGTAGAGGGTCAGTGTCATATACACGGTTGTGGCTCAGGGCGGTCGGAATTGTCGTGCTCATGTTGGCGCTGTGGGGATGTGACGGGGCGAACGACGCCACGTCGATCAGCGGGGCGTCTTCAACTCCATCGCTGGCGGCGCCTCCCGCCGGAGTGCCGGTCTACACCGTCACCTCGATCGATGCTATTACGGGCTTGCGGGTCAACCAATCCGGAGATGTGGTAGGGTGGACGTTCCGCAATGGCCCCGCTCAGCCCATACTCTCCACCCCCTCAGACCGGTGTCATCGTTCTCCCGACGTCGACCAGCCAACCTTATGGCGTAGCGCGGGACCTCTCCGATCGCGTCGCGGGCGTCATCACCGTGGTCGGCGAAGCCAAAACTGAATTCCAGCGGCTCGGCAATTCACGCGGTTCGCTGGCGGGTGGCGGTACCGGCGGGAACTGTCACATCCGTGACCGATCTCGGGGTGCTTCCCGGGCAGGCCGAGAGTTTTGCCAACGGCGTCAATGGCGCCGGGCAGATCGCCGGAACCTCCGATCCCAACTCCTTCCTCAGCATGAGCTCGTTCATCTATTCCAACACCACCGGAATGGTCGATCTGGGATTGGGGGAGCGTCGGACAAAATGCCCGCGCCCTGGATCTGAACGCCTCCGGTGTCATCACCGGGTACCTGGGGCTGACGGCATTTCGCTGGTCGGTCGCCGGCGGCCTTCAGAGCCTCGGCGCCCCGGCTGGCTTGGCCAACTCGTTCGGCAATGCGATCAACGCCAGCGGTCAGGTGGCCGGCAGCGCCGGGAGCGCCTCCGCTAACACCGAACGCGTGGTGCGCTACACGGACGGGACCGGGTGGAAGATTCTCGGCGGAGTCGGCCAGCAGAATCAGGGCAATGGCATCAATCAGTGGGGGCGACGTCGTAGGGACCGGGATCGCTGGGACGGGTGGAATCCGTCGAGGGGTCATCTACACCGATAACCTGGGTTTCCTCGCATTTGTCGACGATCTTCTGCTGGTTCCGGGAACCTGGAAGATCATGGCGGCCTACGACATCAATGACGCACAGCAGATCACCGGGTGGGCGAGCAATGTCACGACGGGAGTTCGCAGCGCCGTGCTTCTGACGCCGGTCGCACCCGCACCACCCAATCAGCCGCCGGTCGCGAATTTCACCTACTCCTGCAACGTTTTGCTCTTTTGCGGCTTCGACGGCTCCAGTTCCACGGACGATCGCGGCGTCCTCGACTGGCGGTGGACGCAGAACGGCCAGACGATAGGGACGGCGAAGTTCTTTGGCTTTCAGTACAGCGGGCCCCAGACCATCAGCGTGACCTTTGACGGTCACCGATAGCAGAGGTGCCACCAACAGCATCACGAAACCGGTGGTGGTCGGAAGCACCACGAACCGGCCGCCTGTCGCCGGATACACGGTCAGCTGCTCGCCCGGGCACTGCCTCCTCGACGCCAGCTCGTCGACCGACGACCACGGCATCGTCGCGTACGGGTGGAAAGCATCGGTGGGAAGCCGGCCGGCGAAAACCGGGCAGTCATCACCCGCAAGTGGCTTGCTGGCGGGGAAATACCTATCAGGAGACTTTTGCGGGTGACTGACGGCGGCGGGCTCACGAATTCACTGACGCGGACGATTACGATCCCACCGCCGTAGATGGTATCGCCGGGCCCTCTGACAGCTCGTTGGCGCGGCGTAGTCCTTTCGAGCTAGCAGAATCCAGTCCAACGAGCGATGCCGCTCCCGGGGCCTACCGGATAGAGTTCATGATCAGGGTGAAATCCCTCTGGCCGCTTGCGGCCGGTGCAGTACATAGATGCGCGACCGGACGGTCCCGGGACCGTCCAGATCGCCACTCACCTGGAAGGAGCACATCATGTTTGGTGTATTAGCGGTCATTCTGGTCGTGGCGTGGTTCCTCGGCTTCAGCGTTTTCCACGTGGCCGGAGGAATGATTCACCTCCTTCTGCTCGTGGCGGTTGTGTCGATCTTGTGGCACTTCATTTCAGGGCGCCGCACGGTTGCTTGAGCATCGCTGAACACCGGACGAATCGGTCGTTCCGGGCCTCCCCGCGGCAATGGGACCACGCGGGGACAGGGGCTGGGCAGCTGGCCCCCACGAGGCACAGGAGTCATCATGCGCAGGATCTCATTCCTAATCCCCATCGCGGCCGTCGTTCTGGCGGCAGCGTGCCACAGCTCTCCCCGCCTGAGACGCCGGCTCCTCAGCCGACCGAAGCCGAAATCGCACTCCAGCGACATATGCAGGATTCGCTCGACGCCGTGGCTCGTGCCACCGCCGACTCAATCGAGCAGGCCGGCAGCAGCTGGCGCTCGCCGAGAAGGCTCGCGCAGACTCGGTCGAACAAGTGCGTTTGGCGACCGAGGCCGCGGCCCGCGGAGCGGCCGAGAAGGACGCCGAGCTCCGCCAGGAGCTGGGCGTGATGGTCTACTTTGATGTCGCCCAGGCCCAGATCCAGACGGACGGCCAAGCTATCCTCGACCGCAAGGTGGCGATTCTCAACGCCAACCCCGCGGTGCGAATTCGGATCACCGGTGCCTGTGACGAACGCGGATCGGATCAGTACAACGAGGCGCTGGGTGAACGCCGGGCCGCCGCGGTCAAGCAGTATCTCACCGGGAAGGGGATCGACGTTGCCCGGCTGGACCAGGTGTCCAACGGTGAGAAGGACCCGGTCGATTCCGGCAGCGATGAGGCGGCGTGGGCGCAGAATCGCCGTGCGGAGTTCGTGATCGTGAGCGGTGACATGCCGCTGGCGATGAACTAGAGGCGACCCTCGCCACGGTCTTCGCGGCGAGGAATATGGGACGGGCGGCTGTGAAGCCGCCCGGCCAACCAGTTGGCCGAACGGCCTGGTTCACTTAACGGAGGAAGAGAGTGACAATGTCGCGAGTCCCGGGCGAAGGGCCGGAGGAGCAGATCCGCAACGCCCTGCAAATCGTTAACGGGCTTGTCGTACATCCTTGAGAGCACGAACCACTCCCTGGCATGTACTCCGATACCCGGGAGCTAGTCCGGGAGAGTACCACAGTGTTGGAGAACCGGCTCTCAATCGCGCTCGCTCAGTTGACTACGGAGCGATATACCGCCGCTGGAGCTGCGTCCGCTCAGACGTTGGGCTGACCGCGCCCTTGAGTCCACCAGCATTCTCCGCACTCGCACATTCCGCTTACTCCCCAACCTCCGCCACTCCACCCGACACGATAAACGCCATCACCCGCGAGCTCGGCGCCTCGATCCGGGTGATCCGGTCGCTCGGCAACACCAGCGTCTGTCCGGCGAAATTGTACGACTGAGGCAGATACACACTCACATGCTCCCGAATCCCCAGCTCATCCAGGGAATCCTGGGTGAGAAAGCCGATGGCCTTGATCCCCGCCTCGCGATCCAGGGTGATCAGGACTGGCTGATTGAAGCGCTTCTTCTCCCCCACGAAAGCCCCGAGCACGTCCTTGATGCCGGTGTAGAGCAGCCGAACTCCGGGGACCCGGTTGAGCAGATGCTCGATCAGCGCGAGGGCCCGTTGGGCAAGGAAATTCGAGGCGATGAACCCGATCAGCGTGATGAGAGCAATCGTCAGCAGGAAGCCGGCTCCGGGAATCGGGAGGTTGAGCCACCCGTCAATCGCCCGGAACAGACGCCAACAGACATAGAGCGTGAGCGCGACCGGCGCGGAAAGAATGAGACCGTTCAAGAAATAGTTCAGCACCCGTTTCATGGCAGGCTCGAAGCTGGAGGGTTCAGCAACAGCGGGAAGGAGTGCGGCCGTAACGGGCCCGCAGGTAGGACTCGAAGAATTCGCGTTCCGACGGAACCGGGTCGGATGCGTCGCAGCGCTTGAGGTGCCTCAGTACTCCTCGTAGTCTGGCATGCCCAGGATCCGTCGAAGAGCCCGCGCAAAGCGGTTCAACGCCGTCTCAGTTGGCATAGGCGGTCTCGACGAAAGGCGATTCCCGCACGACAGCGGGTTTGCGTTTCCGCAGGATCTGCAGCCATTCCCAGGCCGATGACAGCACGACTAGCAGCACCACCGAGACAAAGATGACCACCATCAGCGCGTCGAGCCGGTCGTTGAAGATGAGGCGGGCTCCCCGCAGCGGGCTCGAGCGAGCCTCCTGCAATCTGGCCAATGAGGGTGGCCGCATGGGACAGAAATCCCAGCCGGGGATCCGGGAAAAGATCTTCTGCCATCCTGCCGTGAGTGTGACGGCGAGGAGCCACAGCAGCGGAACGATCGTCACCCAGCGCGTAGCGGGCTTTGCCGCGCTTGATGATCAGCGTGGTGCCGACGCAAAGGGCCACGGCGGCCAGCAGCTGATTGCTGATGCCGAACAGCGGCCAGAGCGAATTGATCCCTCCCAGCGGATCGAGGACTCCCTGCACCAGGAAGTATCCCCAGCCTCCCACCACCAGCGCCGAAGCGAAGATGTTGCTCGGATACCAGGAGGTGCGGCCGAGTGGCTCCCAGACGTGGCCCGCCAGCTCCTGCAGCATGAAGCGCCCGACCCGGCTCCCGGCATCCAGCACGGTAAGAATGAAGAGCGCCTCGAACATGATCGCGAAGTGATACCACAGCGCGATCAGCCCTGGCCAAAGGCATGGCTGAAGATCTGGGCCATGCCGACGGCGAGTGAGGGAGCGCCGCCGACACGTCCCAGCAGGGTGGCTTCGCCGACCGACGCGGCGAGACCGGTGATCTGCTCCGGGGTGACCGTGAACCCCAGGTTTGAATGACTCGAGCGGCCGATTCGGGCGTGCCTCCCAGCGTCGCGAGCGGAGCATTGATGGCGAAGTAGAGACCGGGATCGAGCACCGCGGCGGCCGCCATCGCCATGACCGCCACGAACGACTCCATCAGCATGCCGCCGTACCCGATGAGCCGGGCATCGCTCTCCCGGCGGAGCATCTTGGGTGTCGTGCCGCTCGAGACGAGGGCGTGGAACCCGCTGATGGCACCGCAGGCGATGGTGATGAACGCGAAGGGGAAGAGCTTCCCGGCGAAGACCGGTCCAGTGCCGTCTATGAAACGAGTGAGCGCCGGAAGCTTGAGTGGCGGCAGCACGAGCAGGATCCCAACGGCCATCAGGAGGATCACGCCGATCTTCATGAAGGTCGAGAGGTAGTCGCGCGGGAGGAGCAGCATCCACACCGGCAGGACGCTCGCGAGGAATCCGTAGCCGATCACGGCGTAGGCCAGCGCCGGGCCGGAGTAGGTGAAAAGCGGGGCGAGCGAGGGATTCTCCGCGACATAGCGCCCGCCCAGCAGCGCGGCGAACAGCAGTACGATGCCGATCGCCGTTGCCTCCATCGTCCTTCCAGGGCGCCACACCTTCATCCAGAATCCCATCAGGAACGCGATCGGGATCGTGGCGGCGATGGTAAAGACGCCCCAGGGACTTCCCTTGAGCGCGTTCACCACCATCAGCGCGAGGACGGCGAGGAGGATGATCATGATGGAGAGCACCGCGATCATCGCCGCGATGCCGGTCACCGGTCCGATCTCTTCCTTCGCCATCTGGCCGAGCGATTTCCCGTCGCGGCGCATGGAGCCGAACAGGATCACGAAATCCTGAACCGCGCCGGCAAACACGACACCAAACACAATCCAGATAGTGCCGGGCAGATAGCCGAACTGTGCTGCCAGCACCGGCCCCACCAATGGGCCTGCGCCGGCGATGGCCGCGAAATGGTGTCCGAAGAGCACCCACCGCGAGGTCGGACAGTAGTCCCGCCCGTTGTCGAGCCGCTCGGCCGGAGTGGCCCGCCGGTCGTCGAGCTCGAAGATCTTTTCCGCGAGGAACCGGCTGTAGAAGCGGTAACCGACGAGGTAGGTGCCGACGGCGGCGAGTACCAGCCACGCGGCACTGATGGTTTCGCCGCGATGCAGCGCGAGCATCCCCACGCGACGGCGCCGGTGAGGGCGATGGCTGGCCAGATGATGATGCGCATATAGCTGGAATGCTAGGCGAGACAGGCATCAGGTGTCAGGTGGTGGGTAGTAGGGAGTAGGGAGTAGGTGGAGACTGCACATCGGCGAGTCTACGCTCATCGCTTACCACCCTACTCCCACTACCCTACTCCCTACTCCCACTCCACACTTCATGACTCGCACGTCATCATCCACCCAAAATCCTTGCCCTCCCTCATCCCCACCCGTACCTTGCCCCGCCTATGTCCGCTTCCTTCGAAAGCTTCGGTCGGGGTCCCATGTGGGAAGCCGAGGGTGGTGAAACCTCGCCCACGCTCGTGGAGCAGCCTCAGCTCCAGCCGATCACTGCCGGTTTCCGCGGCAAAGTCGCCGTCGGTGACGGGCGGAGCCACCGGGCTGGGGCGTTGCATCGCGATGGAGTTTGCGCGGCTCGGTTGCCACGTGGGTTTCTGTTTCGTCGATCTCCCTGGCCGTGACGTGACCGAACAGGCGCTGCTCACCGAAACGGCGTGCACCACGATGGGCGGGAGTGTTTATGCGGCGCGGTGCGATGTCCGCGACCGTTCCGCGGTTGACCGTTTCATCAGCGACGTGAAGGGCCGCTTCGGTACCGTGCACTTCCTGGTCAACAATGCGGGCATCGCGATGGACGGGGCGCTCTGGCGTCTGAGCGAGGACGCCTGGCGTGAAGTGCTCGATACGAACGTTACCGGCGCCTTCAACTGCATCCGGTCGGTGGCGCCGATTTTCCGGGGCTCAGCACTACGGGAAGATCGTGAGCGTGAGCGCCCATCAGGCGGAACGGCCCGGGTTCGGGGTGAGCAACTACGCGGCCAGCAAGGCTGCTCTGCTCGGCCTGACCCGCGCGGCCGCCGTCGAGCTGGGTCCCGCCAACGTGAACGTCAACGCGATCGCGCCGGGCTTCATCCGTACCGAGCGGATGCGCATGCTGCCCAAAGAGGTCATCGAGCGAGCCCAGAAGAGCTCCGTCCTGGGCCGGGTCGCGGAACCAGAGGACGTGGCCCACGTCATCACCTTTCTCTGTTCCGAAGAGGCCAGGCACATCACGGGGCAGACGCTGGTCGTCGATGGAGGACTATCGCTCGAGTAAGCGGGAGCGGAAGACGGAAGACGGGAGATGGGAAGGCGGGAGTGAGCCAGCGGTTGCTCCCGTCTTCGATTTTGCCGTCTCCCGTCTCCTGTCTCCCGTCTCCCTTCCCCTACGCTTCCGTTTTAGCTTTGTCCCGTGGCAAACCCCTCCATCGAATTGCATTCCATGCGCAGCGGTCGCTTGGTCCTATTGCTGCTTGCTGCCGGCCTGGCCTGTGGCGGTAGACACGAGCCGGAAGAGACTACTCCCAAGGAGGAGAAGCCGGTGCCGATCAGCCCGCTCGCTACGGCGCCCCTCGCCGGCCAGACAGTGGCGGTCATCCCGCTCACGATTCTGGTGGGCGACGACGAGCTGATGAGTCAGCCGCCATTCAATGACCACCTTCGCGCCCTCGACTGGGCTGATTCGATCATCGCCCAGCAGCTTCTTGCTCGTGGCCCCGGAGCCCAAGTGGGTCTTCCCCGGAACTCCGGCGCATTGCCCACCGGGCGGTTGGCGTAGCACCCGACCCGGACCACATGGGGCAGGGGATCATGCGCGCTCCCGACCTGCACGATGTGCCCGACCCATTGCGTAGCTCACTCCGCAGCCTGCTCGCGGTGGCTGGAGGCAGGGGCCGCTACGCCTTCATTCCCGCCGCGATCAGTTTCACCACCGATTCGGTAGGACACCGGGTCGATGCCTCGCTGGTGCTGGCCGATGTGCGGCTCGGCAGTGTGCTTTGGCGGACGGTCACCTACGCCAGCGGAGCGACCCCGGCGCAGGCGCTGGTCAATGCCATGGAGGCAGCGTTCCCCTTGGAGTTGTCGCAGTGACCTATTACGCGACGTTGATTCCCGGCGACGGCATCGGCCCCGAGATCACCTCGGAGACGGTGAAGGTGCTCGAGGCCACCGGGATCTCGTTCGAGTGGGACGAACAACTGGCGGGCGTGACCGCGGTGGATGCCACCGGAACGCCACTGCCTGACGCCACGATCGAAAGCATCCGGCATCGCAAGCTGGCGTTGAAGGGGCCGCTCACCACCCCGGTGGGCACCGGCTTCCGGTCGGTGAACGTCGCTCTGCGGAAGGAATTCGAGCTGTTCGCCAATATCCGCCCCGCGCGTTCATTCGTCCCCGGCGGGCGCTTCAGTAACGTGGATATCGTGCTGATTCGGGAAAACCTCGAGGGCCTGTACGTCGGGGTAGAGCATTTCATCGCGATCGGTGGAGACCCGCGGGCGGTAGGCGAGTCGACCGCGATCGTGACCCGTGCCGGTTGCGAGCGGATCATCCGCTACGCCTTCGAGTACGCGCTGCGCCACAGCCGCAAGAAGGTCACCATCGTTCACAAGGCCAACATCCTCAAGATGGTGAGCGGCCTGTTCCTCGAGGTGGGCAAGCGGATTCAGAAGGAATACGAAGGGCGGGTCCAGTCCAACGACATGATCGTGGACAACTGCGCCATGCAGCTGGTCCTCAAGCCGGAACAGTTCGACGTGATGGTCACCACCAACATGTTCGGCGACATCCTGAGCGACGAGGTGTCGGGACTGGTGGGCGGACTCGGCCTGGCGCCGGGGCCAACATCGGAACTCATGCTTCGATTTTCGAAGCGGTCCACGGCAGCGCGCCCGATATCGCGCGGGAAGGGGATCGCCAACCCGGCTGCGCAGATGCTCGCCTCGGCGATGATGCTGGATCACCTGGGAGAGATCAAAGCCGCCTCCCGCGTCCGCGAAGCCATCGAGAAGGTCATCGTCGAAGACAAGGTCCGCACCGGGACCTGGGCGGCACCGCGTCCACCCAGGAGTTCGGCGATGCTGTCGCCAAGCGGGTGGCCTGAGGTCCCTTGCGCCCGCTGCGGCAACCGGGTCACGGGCATTCAATGGGGTGATCTCTGTCCTGCGTGCACCGCGGACGACCTGCGCCGTGCAAACCGGCTCGCCAGCCGCATCTCCCTCGCCGCTACTCTGCTGGTCGGACTCTACGTTGCCTTCCGCATGCCGGAGCTCCCGCTGGCCAGGATTTACGCCATCATCGCCATTCTCGTCACCTACATCGTGACTCGGCGGATCGTGCAGCGGGTGGCGCTCGAAGTGTTTGCGGAACGGCCCAAGGCCAGGAGAAGTGAAATGATGAGGGTTCGGATGCTCGCCGGCTCGTGGTTCCGCGCCGTCGCAACTGGATTAGTAATGCTCCCGCTCACCGCTCACTTCTCACCGCTCACCGCACAGAGCATCACCATCTACAACGACGGCCGAGTTCTGGTCCGGCGCTCGGTGCACGGCGGATATCCCCAAGGGAGAGTCGAGCCAGAAGGTCTCGCTGGGACAGGTGGATCCGTCTTCCATCTTTTCCACCGACTCCTGATCACGATTCTCGCCGCCAGATTACGACGGTGGGACGGACTATCAGAGCGTTCTGCGCCGCTCGATCGGCCGGAAGCTGCTGTTCCAGGCAGCAAGGATACCGTGAGTGCGACCGTGCTCGGGGTTGATCCCGAGCGCTACCGGATGGCGGACGGGACCGTCGCCTTCAGTCCGCCGGGCGTCCCGCTCTTCCCCGAGGAACTGGTGGTCGTGGATCCGGTCGTGAACCTCGGCCTCAAGAGCAGCCAGTCTCGCAAGGCGCTTCCCCTCGGCTACTTCACCGGCGGCGCCTCGTGGCAGGCGAGCTACCAGGTTCTCCTTGGAAGTGGAACCGCGCGGGTCACCGGCATGGCGGTCATTAGCGCAGGCACGCTGAGTCTCCGCGACGCCGAAGTACAGTTGCTGGCGGGAAGCGTGGCACAAGCCGCGGCGACCGATCAGTTCGCGAAGCGCCGGGCCATGGCCGCGCCCATGGCCGCACGGAGAGGAGATGGCCTACGCGACCGAGCAGAAAGTCGGCGAGTTCCATCTCTACACCTTGCCGGGCAAAGTCACTTGTTGCCGGGAGTCACCAGCTCGACAGCCCTGTTCGAGCCGGCGGGCGTCTCGTACGCCAAAGGTTACGAGGTCACAGGGAACATCCCGTATTGGGGTGGTCTGCCTCAGTTCGGCGACGAAGAGGATGCCCCGGTCGCAGGTCACCTACGTGCTCCAGCGTCCTCGTAAGACCGACTTCGGCGACCGGCCGCTGCCGGGTGGTGTGGCGCGACTCTTCGAGCCGGACAGTGGTGGCCGTCTGCAGCTCGTGGGCGAAGCGGCGATGGACCATACCCCGGCGGGCGAGGATCTCCGGCTCGGCGCAGGTGAGGCGTTCGACCTCAAGGCCAAGCGGGTGCAGACCAACTACACCACGAAGCGGGACAGCACCGGCAGGTCCTGGCGCACCGTCGCGACCGCCGATTATCGGGTGACCGTCACCAACGCGGCGGACAAGCCCGCTTCGGTGGACGTGATCGAGGTTCGCGGAGGTGAGTGGTCCGTGGTGTCGAGCAGCGTCAAGCCGGAGAAGCTCTCCTCCACCCGTACCCGCTTCCGCGATCAGGTGCCGGCCGCGGGGAAAGCCACTCTGACCTACCGGGTTCGGGTGATCTGGTGACGGAAACCGTCCTCGCGCACGTCTCGGACCTGCACTTCGGCGTGCACGCGGATCTGAAGCAGCTCGAGCGGCTGCCGGCGTATCTCATGGAGCTTCGCTCCATCGGCCATCGTCGTTTCGGGAGACCTGACGCAGCGAGCCCGCCATGGTGAATTCATGGCGGCTCACCTGTTTCTGCAGGAATTGAAGCCGATTGCCCCGCTGCTGGTGATGCCGGGCAATCATGACGTGCAATGGTGGGCGAGTCCGTTCGGGATCTTTGGCCAGCGTGCCAAGTACGCCAAGTACCGGCGCTATTTTGGAGAAGACCTCACTCCGGCACTGAAGATCCCGGGTGCGGTGATTGCCGCACTGCTGAGCAGCCATGGAATCGCTTTCGGCTCGCTCACCTGGAACCCCAACGACATGACCACGATCGGCCACCTGCCCGAGAGCGAAGTGAATCGGGTCCGGAAGCTCTACGCCGAGGCGCCGGCCGATGCGATTCGAGTCGCCGTGGTGCATCACAACATCGTGGGCGGGAAGATCTCTGGCCGGATGGGGCTCGCGCGCTGGCGCACCGCCCAGAAGCGCCTGATCGCGTTGGGAGTGGAACTGGCCCTTTCAGGCCATGACCACGAAGAAGCAGCGACCCAAATCGATGGTTCGCTCGGTCGCGAGCACCGCCAGCACTCCGACCGGATCGCACCCGGGGTCGCAGGCCTTCGGTCTTCAACCTGATTCGCATCGATGGCTCCCGCATCCAGGTCGAACATCATCTCTGGGAGTCAGGCGTCGCCCAGTTCCGCCAGGGAACCATTTCCGCCTTCGCGAGGAATCGTGCAGCTCTGCCTCGAGCTTTGACCGCACGCCTCCCGCTGACAGGCGACTTCGCGAGAGGCTCCTGGCTCTGGGCCTGCCGTCGGTTCCCCGCGTCGTCACTCACCGGAACCGCGCCGTCATGGTGTCCTGGTTTCCGGGACGCGAGCTTCGGATCCACGAGGGCTATGCTCGCGCCCCGGATTCCGTGCTCTCCGCCATCATCCGTTTCCCTCGCGCCGGGTGCGGCGGAGACGCGGCTCGCGGCGCGGCATGAATTCCTCGCGTTCCCGGTGGAGGATCATGCCCCGCCCGTCGCCCGCGCCTGGGCAGGGAAGCCACCGCGACGGGAGACCGGCCGCTGGTCACCTACTTCACCGAGCTGCATGCGAGGCTCAATCAGGAGCATTTCGCCGGCGCCCTGAACCCGATTCCGATTCGAATCTCTCGTCGCATGAAGCGCCGGCTGGGCGAGGTGCGGCTCGATCGGCGAACCGGACGCCGCGGTCGAGATCAGCCTGAGCCGGCGTCACGTCTCGGCGGGATGGCTGGCGCGAGGCGGAGCACACTCTGCTGCACGAGATGATCCATCAGTGGCAGGCCGAGAACGGCCAGCCGGTTGACCACGGCAAGGGATTTCGCCGCTGGGCGCGGGAGTTGGGCATCCATCCTCGCGCTGTAAGGCTTTAACCGCTTCCGCCGGACCTCCCACCGAGCTTTATTAGCCGTCCCGGCACTCATTCCAGAGGCAGGCATGGCCACCGGCTTTACCGGCGTCGATTTCTACCAGCTCGACGGTTCGCTATCCGAAGAAGAGCGCGCCGTGCGGGACACCGTCCGCTCCTGGGTGGACAGCGCGGTCATGCCCGTCATCGGCGAGGCCTACATCGCCGGACGATTCCCGAGGAGCTGATCCCCGGCATGGCCGAGCTTGGACTGCTCGGCGCGAATCTGCCGGAGGAGTTCGGCTGCGCCGGACTCAACAACGTGGCGTACGGGCTCATCATGCAGGAGCTGGAGCGGGGCGACAGCGGAATCCGGTCCTTCGCCTCGGTGCAGGGCGCGCTGGTGATGTATCCCATCTTCGCCTTCGGCACCGATGAGCAGAAGAAGCGCTGGCTTCCGGCGTTGGCCCACGGCGCAGGCCATCGGCTGTTTCGGCCTCACCGAGCCCGACTTCGGTTCCAACCCCGCGGGGATGATCACCACCGCGAAGGAAACCAAAGACGGCTGGGTGCTGAACGGCTCCAAGATGTGGATCACCAACGGTTCGCAGGCGAGCGTCGCCGTAGTCTGGGCAAAGACCGGAGACCTGCGGGATCCCAAGTCGATTCGCGGGTTCATCGTGCCCGACCGACACCAAGGGTTCAGCGCTCGAGATCAGAAGGGGAAGCTCTCGCTTCGCGCCTCCGACACCAGCGAACTGATCCTGGAAGACGTTCACCTTCCAAAGGACGCGCTGCTTCCCAAGTCGGGTGGTCTCAAGAGCCCGTTGTCGTGCCTTACGCAGGCCCGCTATGGGATCGCCTGGGGTGCGGTAGGCGCCGCGATGGCCTGCTACGATGAGGCGCTGAGCTACGCCAGACAGCGGCATCATGTTCGACCGGCCCATCGGCGCAGACCCAGATTCAGCAGGTCCGACTGGCGGACATGCTGACCGAAATCACGCAAAGCTCAGTTGCTGGCGTTGCAGTTGGGCCGGCTCAAGGATGCGGGAACCGTGACTCCCAGCAGGTCTCACTGGCCAAGCGTAACAATGTGAACATGGCCTGTGAGTGTGCCCGGGAGGCGCGCCGCCTGCTCGGCGCCAACGGAATCCTGGTCGAGTACCATTCGATGCGACATCTCGCTAATCTCGAATCGGTCTACACTTACTGAGGGAACCCACGACATGCATTCCCTCATCCTGGGCGAGGCTGTGACTGGACTGGGGGCCTCTTAGGCCGATTGTCCCCGTCCGATTTCTATCCGGCTAATTTCCGTTCTGCTGGCTCATTTCGGGCCGGCGAGACTATCGTTCTTCAGTAAGTTCTGGGCGAGGGACTCCTGGGCGAAGTCGTTTCCCAACCACCAAAACTGCTTTCAGACCGCTACGCCATCGAGCGGGAGATTGGTCGCGGCGGTATGGCGACCGTCTATCTTGCGCGCGACCTGCGCCATGACCGGCTGGTGGCGGTCAAAGTCTTCCGTGGCGATCTGGCGGAAGGGAGCAGGCCGAGCAGTTCCTGCACGAGATTCAGATCGCCGCCCGGTTGTCCCATCCCAGCATTCTTCCGTTGCACGACTCGGTGAAGCCGACGGCATCCTGTACTATGTCATGCCCTATGTCCCCGGGGAGAATCTGGGCGCCCGGCTCCAGACGCGAGGGTGCCCTACCGGTAGACGAAGCGATCCGTATCACCCGCGAAGTGACTGAGGCACTCACGTATGCTCACAGTCACGACGTCGTCCATCGAGACATCAAGCCCGAAAACATCCTGTTCCAGGGTGCCCACGCCGTAGTGGCCGATTTCGGCATCGCGCGCGCCATCAGTGCCGTTGGCTGGGCCGATCGGGCGTTGCCGGGTGAAGCCCGAGGCACGCCGGATTACATGAGCCCGGAGCAGGTTACCGGGCATGCGCGCCTCGATGGCCGGAGCGATATCTACAGCCTCGGCTGCGTGCTCTATGAGATGCTGGCCGGTGAGCCACCTTTCATCGGTTCCGTCGCTCGGAGTCACCGCCGGACATCTGGTTGATCCGCCGCCGCGGCTCGCGAGCGAAGCGGCCATCGCTTCCTCCGGGCCTCGAGGGCATTGTCTTCAAAGCGCTGGCCGAGCTGCCGGCGGATCGCTACTCGACGGCGGGTCAGTTCTCCGATGCACTCGCCGCGATCCAGCCCAGCCGGGAGGCATCCCGTCCCGCTACGCGCAAACTGCTCACGGCGATCGTCGTTGTCCTGGCCCTGGTCGTCGCGGGATTGATTCTCACCCGGCCGCGGCCGACTCCGGGCCCCGCGCTGGACGATGGGCTCACCTCGTCATTCCGTTCAGCCACCGGGGCGATGCCGCGCCGCAGCTGCTCACCGGCGACCAATGCGAAACCCTTCTCCACGCGGCGCTGAACCGTTGGGAAGACCTGCGAATCGTCGATCCGCTCTGGGTAGCCGACCGGAGGCGGAGACAACCGGGTCCCGCTGTCGCTGTCTGATGGCCTGGCTCTCGCACGGGAGCGCGGCGCCGGCCGGCTCCTTACCGGCGAGGTCTGAGCTTCCGCGATACGATCCACGTTCGGGCCGCGCTCTACGACGTGAGCGGCAATGGCGCCGTCATCCGGGAACGGCAGACCCAGATCGCCGGAGACCTGAGCGATGCCGAAACCCGGTTCAACCTCCTGGCCGATTCCCTGTTGATTGAAGCGCCTCGGGTTCAGGGCGCTCTCCGGCGGGGCGATGGGTACCCGTTCGGTTGCCGCCTGGAGAGCCTTCGACGCGGGACATCTGGCACTCGCCGGATGGGATCTCCCGGCGCCGAGCAGGGCTTCCGCGCTGCCCTCGGGCTCGACGCGCACTACGCATTGGCCGAACTGTGGCTGGCCCAGGTGCTCTCCTGGTCCGGCAAGCCGGTGGAGGACTGGCGTCCCCTGCTGCTGGGCGCGCTGGGAATTTCCGACCGGCTCGGGCCGCCCGATCGGGCCTGGGGTCAGGCGATGGTCGCGTTCGCCGAAGGGCGCTTCGCCGAGTCGTGTGAGAAGTACCAGGCGATGGTCGCGCGCGACACGCTGGACTTCAAGGCCTGGTTCGGCCTCGGCGATTGTCAGGCGAACGATCCCACTGTAATCCGGGACGCGAAGAGTCCCTCGGGATGGAGTTTTCCGCTCCAGTTACCAGGGCGCGATCAACGCCTACTCTCGCGCGCTCACCATGCTCCCGTCGTCCTATCGCGCTTTCAGGGAGTGGCCTTCGAGCGACTGAGCGTGGTGTTCTTCACCGAGAACAACACCTTCCGGACCGGTTTTGCGGTCGAGCGGGACACGCTGCGCTTCTGGTGCGTTCCCTTCGCTCGCGGGAGACACGCTGGCTTTTGTCCCCTATCCAATCGGGGACGTGGTCTCTATGAAACCGGAGGCGTTCCCCACTTCGACCGCCGCGGCGGTGGTGCGGAATCGGGACCAGCTGCGTTCGATCACCGAGGCCTGGCTCGCCGCGTTCCCCACCAATCCCGACGCCATCGAAGCACATGCGCGGGCGCTCGAGAGCCTCGGGGAGTTGCGGGACGACCGTCCTCCTGTGCGCTCGGCACTGCTGCTTTATCGGGACGGGCGTTCTGTCGCCGCGGACGCGGATCAGCGCACCCGGTTGGAGCTCGGCCAATTGCGGGTTCTGCTCAAGCTCGGCCGCTTTGAGGCTGCCCGGGCTCTCGCCGACAGCCTCCTCACCGACGCCATCGCGCGCCAGTCCCACCTCCGCGGTGGCGCTGGCCGGTGCCGCCGTTCTGACTGGACGCCCAAGCCAGGCCGCATCGCTGCTGGGACGGGGTGCGAGCACCGTCGAAGCGCAGTCCCGGATGGTACGCCGATCGCGGTCACGCCCGCCCTGAGAGAGACCTGGCTCGAGCTGCTGGCCTACGCGTCGGTCGGCGCTCCTGAAGACAGCCTGACAGGCCTGGAAGGAAGGATGCAGGGACAGGTGAAGAGCTACATCGCGCCCCGACCGACAGGCCGGAAGTCAACGCATGTGTTGCTCCACCAAGTGCACAGGCCTCGAATACACATGCGGTGGGAGCCACCTCCAGTCATCGGGCCGCGGCGGTCGCGGATCCGCTCCTCCGTCTGCAACGGATGGCGATGCACGGGAGACAAGGCGGGCGTGCGACGCCAGATGGACGAGGTCGGCAGGCTGCGGCGCAGCGGAACTCCGGGGACGTCGCTCTGGACGCGACACTCGGCGAGGCTCGGGTCCGACTATCCATCGGAGACACCGCCGCCGCCACCAGTCAGCTCGATCAGGTGCTCGACGCACTGCCGACGCTCGGAGTCGCCTCTGCTGGGCGACGTGCCGCAAGGTTCCATCCCTCAGGCAGCTGCTTGCCTCAGGTGCTGGCGTTGCGAGCCGAGCTCGCGGCCCACGCCGGAGACAGTACGGTGGCGCGCGCCAGAGCGGCGCAGGCTCTGGCGCTCTGGGGCGGCGCCGAACCCGCCTCTCGCCAGCCAGGTATCCCGCCTCCGCGACTTGGCAGCAGGCCGCTGACAATTTCCCCAGAGTGAGGTCACCGCATGTGTCCTGTTTGGGCTAATCGTGTTGCACGCGTGGTTGCGGCGATCGGTCTAATCAAGCGCGTGCAGCAATCAACCGACCGCGACGTCGGGCGGTCAGGTTGCCCTGCGCCGGCGGATCAGCGGCAACTGCTCAGTTACGCGCAGAACCAGCAGTTCTGGAGCCGGCTTGGCGCGGCCGACCGTGCGTTGATCGATGACAAGGTGGACGTCATCATCGAACCGGAACGCGAATGGCTACAAGCTGACCCGGCAGGAGCTCGCGGCCGGGCGGATCGTGGCCCGGTTCCTCAAGAGCGGCGGTGGCGAAGTGCGTCGCCTGGGGCTGACGGAGAAGGATACCGTGTCCTACTGGACCGTTTCTCAACAGAACGGCGCTCTATATCGGACGCTTCGTCTCGGAATCGTTCGATCACCAGCTACGCCATCGATATCGACTGGCACGACTCAACCGCCAGGGCGGCCACGGCCATGGAACCGAACCTGGCCTGGACCCAGTCCATCGCCCAGTGGCGCTTCGATGTCCTCCCCGGCGGCGGCACCTCCGTTCGCGCTACTGGCGGACAAAGGGCACCGGTTGGGCCACCTGCACACGCGTGGGCTGCTGCCGGACCCACCTCAGTCTGGCCGTCTGATGAAGGGAGGGGGCGAGGGCATCAGGGATGCCCGCCCGCTCCCTCTTCCCCTCTTCAGTGACATTTTTCATCCCTCGCGATACTACTCAGAATGCACTGATTCGCGTATCCAATCCAGCTCTCCTCGGCCGCGCCGGCCAGTAAGCAGATCGCGGGCCCACGCCTGGTACCAGGCGTACGGCCACGCGGTGTATTCCTACGTGCGGTTCCATGTGGCAAGCGCGGTACGAGGCCGACGACATCACCGCGGAAACCTTTCTCAAGGTGCTCGCCGCGGAAGAGCGCTTCGATCCCGACCGGGGCGAGGCCCGGGTCTGGATCTTCCACATCGCGCAGAACACGCTCCGGGACCATCACCGCCGGTCGCCGTGTACGGCGACACACTTCCTCGGCGCCATGCGCGATCTGGTGGCCGATGCTTCCACCGCCGAAGAGCGGCTGTTGTGGGAGGAGGAAGTGAGCCGGTTGCTCCTCCGCCGTGGCCGACTGGGACGAGCGGGACCGGGAAATCATCGGGCTCCGCTATGGGAGCGGAATGGATACGTCGACCGTGGCACATGATTCTTTGGGGTTCGCCAGAGTCGGCAGGTGCGGACCCGGCTTTGGCGCGCGCTTGGCCGCTTGCGCGCGTTCTGCTCGAGGACGACACACCGTGATCGCCCGGCTCGCTGATCCGCGCGATCCTCGATGCGCTCTCGGGCAAATTCAGTTTCGCCCTCGGGCCTCGCTGGAAGGCGAGGTGGCGGCGACGCTGGGCCCGGGGAGATCGTCCAACGCCCAATCCGACTCCCGTCACGAGCAAGCTGATCTGAGTCTCGGCCTGATGCTTTGTTGTTGGGGGCCGATTCTTGTATCTCGATGCAATCGGAGTTCGGGCTGGCCCAGGTTCGAACTGTGGATCGCTGCTGTGAAGACTTCGACGGCGGTGGTAGACCGTGACGACGGCATGCTCGTCATGTCCCGGCGGGGATCCGATGTTCAGAGGCTTGCGATCTACGAAGACCTGGACGGGAGCCGGAGCTATAGCGCCGGTGACGTGCTCCGTTTCGATCGGAGCGGACGAGCCTCTTGCAGCAACCGTTTACCGCCGGCATGAGAACCTTTGAGCTCTGTTGTCGGGACCGTATGATGGCGGCGGGACCGGCCGACGACGCCGTCGTCATCATGGCTCTGCCCCCGACCGAGATCGCCATGGCGGCGATCTACGAGCGGCTGCCGGCTGCTGGCGACAAGGCACTCAGGTAATCACTCTCCTCTATCTCTCACCGACCCGACATGCGATCTCGGCTCTTCGCCACCGGCATCATCCTGCTGGGTGCCGCGGCGTTCGCTCCACGCCCAGCAACCCCGACAGCGCGAAGACCGACAGTTCCGCCATCCAGCTCCAGGAAATCGAGGTCGTCGGCTCCATCGCGCCGACCGCTGGGGCTACGATCGGGTCCGGGGTGCCGGCACGAATCTCGGTGGTAACCAGGGCGAGGAGATCAGACAAGTGGGAGCCGCGGCTTCCTGGCGGACGCATTGGTGACCCAGCCCGGCATTTCGCTCTCACGACGACCTCGGCTCCCCTTCAAGCTCAATCTCAGCACCCGCGGCTGCAACGTGGGTCCGGTCGTCGGCCTGCCTCCGGGTGTGTCGGTCTTCTCTCGACGGTGTGCGGCAAGAACGAGGCCCGATGCTCAAGAGGATCAATTTCGACCTCTTGCCGATGGAACACGTGCGGCGACTCGAGCTATTGAGCGGATCGGGGGGTCTCCTCGGAGCCAATTCACTCGGGGGTGCCATCAACCTGATCACCAGACGAGGCACCGGTCCGGGCTCGAGGGCGAGCTCGAAGCCTCGGGAGGGTCCTACGCAGCAACTGGATCGGGGAGGGAGTCGCTCGCCGGTCTCAGCAAGGGAGGCGTGGACTACTACGTTGGCTGGGAGGCTACGAGAATGATCGATGGCTGGCGTGAGGCCACGAGCGCCGAGAATTACAACGGATTCGTGAATCTGGGGAAGCGTAAGCGCGCAGTTCAGGGGCATAACGTCCAGGATTTGGGCGCTCATTCTCGCGCAGAGACCTGCTGGATCGCTTCCCGAATCGCTATCTCGACACCGACCCTCCGCCAATTTCACTATCGGCGACTTCCGAAGATCTCGATCTCACCGCAGCTGGCGACTTCGGGATCTATGCGCCACTCGGCTCCCGGTCGGCTTGAACTTCACGGTGCTTATGGCTGGCGAAGCACCGCCGAGCGCTTCAACGTCAATCAGGCGCCGGACGACAATGTTCGGTCGCTGACGACCAATGGCACAGTCGGCTTTGAATCTGGATTAGCGCCGGGCCTGGCTGGTGGGAAATGACGCCATCTCGCCCGTATCGGATCGGATGCGGCCGTCAACCGGGTTCACGTTAAACTGTTCGAGGAAGATCCTCATCAACTCGTCGGACAAGACCCTGACCACCGACGTGAAAAGTCCGAGCTGGGACGTCGCGGGCTACGCTCTGGCGGACTCACCGCACCGGTCGGGCGACGTTCTCGGAGGCTTCCGCTACGACTACATCAGGATTCCGTTCGAAGACCAGCTCGATCCCTCGGCCGACACCACCAGTAGTTTCAACCGGCTCAGCCCCCGCGGCGGAGTGAGTCTGGATCTGGGCCGTGGCTTTTCCACCTACGGTTCGATCGGCCAGAGCTTCCGCGCGCCGGCAGTTCTGGAGCTGGCCTGCGCCGACCCCACTGCCGCCTGTCCGCTTCCATTCGCCTTGGGTGATGACCCGCCGCTCGATCCTGTCGTGGGAACCACCTACGAGCTGGGCGGCGGTTACCTCGGGACGAAGGCATCAATTACCGCTTCGGTGTACCGCACCGACGTGCGGGACGACATCTCTTTCATCCAGTCGTCTACGGCGGTGTTCGAGGGTATTTCGCCAATATCGGCGATACCCGTCGCGAAGGCGTCGAGATCGGAACCCAGTTCTTCCCCACGAGCTCGCTGCAGCTCTACGCCAACTATGCCTGGACTCAGGCTACCTATCGCACCGCCAGCGGCGATCTTCAGCGTGACGATCCGATGCGGCGTTCGCCGGCTCCACCGTTAGCCGGGCCTAACACTGTTCAGCCGGGAGACCGGCTTCCACTGGTACCGGATCAGCAGATCAAGGTCGGGTTGTCGTGGCAATTGAACCGCACCTTCGACCTCGGTGTGGATGGCCGGTACACCGGACATCAATGGCTGCGGGGCGATGAGGGCAACGAGACGAGGCGAGCTGAATGACTATGCCACCGCGAACGTTCGGGCCGGTATCACGCTTGGCCAATGGGAGGTCAACGCTGTGCTCACGAATGCTTTCAACTCGCACTAGCGCCATCTTCCGGAACCTTCAACGAGAACCGGAACACCGGTGAGCTGGAGCGGTTCCTCACCGCTCAATGCCCGCTCGATCAAGGTGATCCTGAAGCGGGAGTTTGGGGGTGAACCCCTCACCCCCGACCCCTCTCCCTCTCGGGAGCGGGGCGCTCCGTATCAAGGGAAACGTCTCAACGCCTGCTCTAGACCCGGTTTGCCGACGTCACTGTTTTTGAATCCGCAGAATGTGGTATCCTCGATCCCGCAGGTGTGAAGAACGCTCCGCGTCCGTTCCCGTTGAACCGGATCGAGATGTATATCGCCGTCGATTTCCAGAACCAATCGATGCTCGACGCAGAGGAAATCGACGACGTAGCCGTGAATTACGTTTTGACGCCGGAACTTGAGTCCAGTAGGCGGCGGTCGCGCAGGATTTCCCACGCGCGCGCTTCAGATGCTGTTGGGCACTTCCTGAAGGTTCTCGCGCGGTCTCGTTTCAGAGGGTGACTCCTCGACGTCTGGCCATTCGGGAAGGAAGATCGGCAATCTGTCGACGGCCGAGTGACCATAGGACGACAGCAAGGTACCAATAGAATGCGTTCCCCTCTCCCGCGTCGCGGGAGAGGGGTCTGGAGGTGAGCGCCTGAGGGAGGTGGCGACCAGTCGCTCCCCTTCGCTACTTTCCGCCCCGGCCGAGCCGGACCCCGACCAGTCTTCCCGAGGTGGGTGAGTGAAAATCGCAGTCTGCCTGCAAGCGCGTCCCCGACACTACGACCAAGATCTCGATTGCCGCCGATGGGAAATCCATCGAAGAAGGCGGCGTCAAGTTCATTCCCAATCCCTACGACGAGTTCGCCCTCGAAGAGGCGATCAAACTCAAAGAGACCGCCGGCTCCGGCGAGACCGTCGTCGTAGCCTCGGGCGGAGACTCTCGCAGGAAACCATTCGTACCGCTCTGGCGATGGGAATCGATCGTGGTGTGCTGCTTCAATCTCCGGCTCGGCTGATGGGCTCGAGGTGGCGAAGGCCCTGGCGACTGAGCTGAAGGCTGGAAGCTACGATCTCATTCTGTTCGGCAAGATGGCGGTGGACGACTACAACCATCAGGTCGGCGTCATGACGGCTGAGCTGATGGGCCTGCCGTGCATCACGGCGGTGGCGCATCTCAAGGTATCCGGCGGCGCGGTGGAAGGCGGAGCGGGAAATCGAAGGGGGAATCGAGGTTTCCGACTTGCTCGCTTCCGGCCGTGCTCACCTGCGACAAGGGGCTGAATACGCCGCGGCTGCCCGCGCTCAAGGGCATCATGGCGGCGAAGAAGAAGCCGCTGGAGGTGAAGCCGGTGTCGCTGGGATCGGGATCCCTGACGGTCCAGTCACTCCAGCTCCCCGCCGAGCGGCCTGCCGGGAGGATCGTTGGCGAAGGTCCCGATGCCGTCGTTGAGCTGGTCCGGTTGCTCGCGCTCGGAAGCGAAGGTGATCTGACATGCCCACCGTCCTCGCTGTAACCGAGAATCGCACTGGAGTCCTTCGCAAGGTCTCGTTCGAAGTCGTTACTGCCGCGCGCCAACTCGCGGATCTCCTGGGTGCGACAGTTGACGCCATCGTGCTGAGTGATGGCGTCGTGGCCGGCACGGAAGAGCTGGGCAAATGGGGCGCCGACCGGGTCCTCCTCGCGACCCACCCTGACTTCCATCTCTACCAGCCCGACGGATTCGCCGCGACCGTGGCCGCAGCTGCCGCAGGCCATGTCGCTGTCCTTCTGCCTGCCAGCGCAACCGGCCGCGACCTCGCTCCTCGAGTCGCCGCGCGACTCGGCGTGGCGCTGCGCCACCGACGTGGTTGGCGCTGGAGCCGAAGGTGGGAAGGTCCTGGTGACCCGGCCCGTCTATGCCGGCAAGGCGCTGCAGCGGGCCAAGCTGGAGGGAACTCCGGCGATCGTTCTCACTCCGGCCCAACACGGTTCCGCCCGCCGAATCGGGCAAGGCCGGTGCGGCGGTGAAGTTCGACGTTCCGGCATTCACGGCGCGGGTGACGGTGAAGGAGATCAAGGCCCCAGCACAGGCCACGCTCGATGTCACCGAGGCACCAATTGTCGTCTCGGGCGGACGCGGCCTCAAGGATCCCTCGAACTTCAAGCTGCTCGAAGAACTGGCTGCCGCTCTGGGCACTGCCGCTAGTCGGCGCCAGCCGCGCCGTAGTGGACGCGGGATGGCGCGAGCACGGGGACCAGGTCGGGCAGACCGGGAAGACGGTGAGCCCGTCGCTCTATTTCGCGGTGGGAATCTCCGGCGCGATCCAGCACCTCGCTGGAATGCGCACCGCCAAGACGATCGTCGCCATCAACCGGGACAAGGACGCCCCGATCTTCAAGGTGGCCGACTACGGCATCGTCGGCGACCTCTTCGAAGTGGTTCCCCGCCTCACCGAAGAGATCCGGAAGCTCCGGGCCGAGTCCTAGGGTTGAGTTCTCCTTCAGAGCAAGCCGCCGCCCTCGCCTCGCGGGAGCCACCTCCTTCAAATTCTGGGCGTCGCCTTCGGGCTCGCCGTCATCGTCGGGAACACGATCGGTGTCGGCATCCTGCGGACCCCGGCGATGTCGCGAAACAGCTGCCCAGTCCCCTCTGGTTCCTCGGTGTCTGGGTCGTCGGGGGATCTACGCGCTGCTCGGTGCCCTCACCCTGGCCGAACTCGGCGCCATGTTGCCCGTGTCCGGCGGGCAGTATGTCTACGCCCGGCGCGCGTTCGGTGACTACGCGGGTTTCGCGATCGGTTGGAGCGACTGGCTCTCGAGCTGTGCCGCCAATGCCCTGATCAGCGTCACGATCGGCGACTACAGCGACGTCCTGTTTCCCGCGCTGCACGGCCATTCCGTGGCAATCGCGGTCCTGATGATGTTGCTGCTTACCGCCATCAACGTGAAGGAATACGGGCCGGCGACCTCACTCAGCAAATCACCAGCCTGCTCAAGACGCTGGTCCTGGTCGGGCTGGCCGGTGTCTGCCTCGTGTTCGTCCCCGAAAATCCCGTGAGCTCGGCTGTGAACGGCCCGGGACCGTCCTGGATCCCAGACGTTCACCGCGCTCGTTCTGGCCTGTCAGGGCGTCATCTACACCTACGACGGTTGGAATGGCTTGCTGTACTTCAGCGGGGAAGTAAAGAATCCGGGCCGCGACATTCCGCGCTCGATGGCCGGTGGTGTCCTGGCGGTAATCGCGATCTACCTGCTGCTCAACGTGGCCTTCATGCGGGTGTTGCCGCTGTCCACCATGGCGGGAGAGACTCTGGTCGCAGCGGCGGCGGCCAAGGCGATCTTCGGGCCGAAGGAGACACGGTGGTTCGGGTGGTGATCCTGCTTTCGCTGTTCAGCGCGGCGAACGCGATTCTCCTGATCGGCTCCCGTCTGCCATACGGGCTGAGCCGGGATGGGCTGATCGCCCGAGGCATGAGCAACGTCAACCCCGGTGGAACGCCGGTGCCGGCGCTGCTGATTACGACACTCGCCACCATCGCGCTGATCGTGAGCGGAACCTTCAACCAGATTCTCGCTCTGGCGGCGTTCTTTACGTGGTGCAGTACACGGCATCATTCCTTTCGGTCATCGTGCTGCGGAAGCGGGAACCCGATCTGCCGCGTCCCTATCACGCCATCGGCTATCCCTGGGTGACGTGGTTTCTGGTATTTGGATCGCTGGCCTTCCTGGTGGGCAACGTGCTTACCGATCGGAGAAACAGTCTGATTTCCCTTGGACTGCTGGTCGCCAGTTATCCGGTGTATCGGGCGTTGCGAGGCGAGGAAGGGGACGTGACGGACGTCTCCTTATCCATCTGCACCTCGCCACCATCTTCTGAATCCTCGCGCACTCCTTCCTCCACCACCTGCAGCTCGGGTCCAAACGAGAACCGCACGTGATTGCCGGAAGCGTGAGGGGCGACCGCTCCGCCGTTTGCCGGGGTTGATGTCGAAGAATTCCCCGGGAACGCAGATGACTTTCTCCTTGAGCGCCGCCCGGAAGAAGGACATCCCGTCGTTCAGTGAGGCGGCGGCAGGGCCGATACGTCAGCCCAGCAGTAGAAGGTGCCCTGGGGATCGAGGTCGAAACGCATCCCCGCCTTCCGCAGCCCTTCAAGCAGTAGCGCGCGCTTGGGGACAAAGGCCTGGCGGATCGCCTTGGTTTCCGCCTCGACCACCGCCGGATCCAGCAGCGACACGGCGGAGCGCTGCAGCGGCTTGCTCCCGCCGCCATCGAGGAATGATCCGGTGCTGGAGACTGCATCGATTACCGTCCGCGGACCCACGATCCAGGTGCAGCGCCAGCCGGGATAGCGCCAGTTCTTGGTGAGGCCGTCGAACAGGATCACCGGATCGCGATCAACATCCTCTACGAATTGCGCCGCGGATACTCCAGCTCCGCCCTTCGCCTCCGCCCTGTCCGCCTTGTCCGCCCTGTCCGTCCTGCCCCCCAGATATACCTCGAATAGAACTCATCGATCAGCAACGTGCATTGCAGCTCGCGCGGATAGACTCACCCATCCTTTGAGCTCGTTCCCCTGGATGACTCGGCCGGTCGGATTGCACGGATTCGACAAGAGCACCGCCGAGAGTCCACGCCCGGTGACCTCCCGCCGCAGATCCTCGACCGAAAACCGGTAGCCTCCACCGCCATCGAGCAGAATCGGGATCGCGGTGAAGAGCTTGAAAATGTCCAGCAGCTCTTCGTAGGCCGTGTAGTCCGGGCAGGAAATGGCCGAGATTGATCTGCCCCAACGCCGCGACCGCGCGGGTGAGTCCCATCCGGCCCCCGCCCGAAATACACACGTTCTTCTCGGTGTACTGCGACTTGAGCCCGCGGCGGTACTGCTGATTGTAGAGCTCGGCGACCGCGGCCCGCAGCTCGGAAATCCCGGGCACCGGGGCGTAGTCCTGGTCCGCCGGATCAATCGCTACGGCCGTAACCCGCGGCGGTGCACCCGGCAGCGGCCCAGTCTCCGGCTGCCCCTGTCCCAGGTTACACCAGTCGGCGTTATTGGGCCGATAGCCGTGCTTTGCCGCCTCGGCCATGACGTAGATGACGCCCGTGAACGGCACGGGGCGGAAGCCGGGAATCGAGGGAGTGTGCATGGTGGCGGGAATCTAACAATGGCGGAATGGTGAATGGCGGAATGGCGGAATGAGCGGAACGGGACCGGCTCATGCAGCTGACAGCTGCCATGGCTGACGGCCTGATGCTGACGGCTCTGACGGCCCACCTGGCTAGTCATTGCGCCATGCCGCCATTCCGCCATTCAGTCATTCACCATTCCGCCATTCTGGTTCCGGCTATATTCTCTCACCCTCAACCCCCAACCTCCGACCACCCAGCACGTGACGCCGATCCTCCCCAAGCGACACCAACTCGGCCTGCCTCTGGACCAATTGATTCTCGATCAGCCGCCGGGCGCCGAGGCGATCGAGATGGATGTGCTGTTCGTCGGGGCGGGGCCCGCGGGTCTGGCCGGCGCGATCGAGCTGGCTCGGCTCGCCAGGAAGGACCAGGAGCAGGGTGGCGGACTTCCCGACCTCAACATTGGTGTGCTCGAAAAGGCTGGTGCCTTGGGCGAGCACAGTTTGTCTGGTGCGGTGGTCAACCCGCGTGCCTTCCGCGAGCTGTTCCCGGAGCTATCCGACAGCGATTTCCCATTCAAGGATTCGGTGAATCGGGAATCGGTTCTCCTGCTCACCGCGGGGAAGGCTGTCCGGATCCCGACGCCACCCACGATGTACAATCACGGATTCTACACGGCGTCCCTGTGTGAAATCGTCCGCTGGCTCGGGGCGAAGGCCGAAGAATTGGGGGTGAATGTCTTCACCGGCTTCCCCGCCGGCGCCCTCCTGGTCGATGAGCGGACGGTCAAAGGGGTGCGCACCACGCCCTCGGTCTCGACCGTGACGGCGAGCCGGGAAGTTCTTATCAGGAACCCACCGACCTTTCGGCGAAAATCACGCGTGCTCTCGGAGGGCACTCGGGGCACGCTCTCCCAGGCCTACCAGCAGTGGCAGGACATTCAATCGCTCAACCCCCAGATCTTCGCGCTCGGCGTGAAGGAACTCTGGGAGACCAAGCGTCCGCTCGACCGCGGTCATCCACACTCTCGGCTGGCCGCTTCCGCACCGATGCCTTCGGCGGCAGCTTCATGTATCCGATGGGGCCGGGGATGATCGTGGTGGGCATGGTCGTCGGGCTCGACTATCATCAGGCGGATCTCGACATCCACGTTCTGCTGCAGCGGCTCAAGCTGCATCCGCACTTCAGGCCCTACTCGAAGGTGGGCAACTGGTGGAGTGGGGAGCGAAGACGATTCCCGAGGGGGATACTACTCGCTCCCGGAACGGCGATCGGGTAACGGAGTGCTGATCGTAGGAGATGCGGCGGGATTCGTGGATGTGCCGTCTCTCAAGGGCATTCACTACGCCATGCAGTCCGGGATCTATGCCGCTCGAGCCGCATTCGCGGCACTCAAGTCGGGCGACACCTCCGCAGCGGCGCTTTCAGCCTACGATCGCACCGTGGACGGCAGCTTCATCGTCCGGGGATCTCTACCGCACCCGCAACATGAGGCTGGCCTTCAAGGACGGGTTCTACCTGGGCGGGGTCAAGGCGGGATTGATGACCCTGACCGGCGGCAAGCTGCCTGGCGGTCGGATCGCTATGCCGGAGGACGCCGAGGCAGCCGCGCGAGCCGCCGAGCCGCCGAGCCGCCGAGCCGCCGTTTGTCCCCGACAACGTTCTCACCTTCAGCAAGGTCGACGCAGTCTTCAAATCGGGAAACGCGACGCGCGATACGATCCCCACACACCTTCTGGTGGGTCCCGACATCGGCCCGGAGGTGGCTGACTTCTACTCCCACGTATGTCCCGCTGGTGTCTACGAGCGGTCGGGAGACGAGCTCCGCATCAACGCGCCGAACTGCGTAGACTGCAAAGCCACCGACGTGCTGGGCCCCGCTGGACTCCGCGCGAGGGGGAGCGGTCCCAAATATCGGGGTATGTAGGGCGAGGTGCCATAAGCCTTAGCCATAGGCCGTAAGCTCTGACGGCTGATGGCAAGGCGCTAACAGCTAACGGCTCATAGCCTAGCTTACAGCTTATGGCTTACGGCTTACGGCTCACGGCACGATAGCAATGACCAACCCTACGTGACCACCCCCTACCGCCACACGAGACGGACCTCGCGTGCGATGGCCATTCCCGGGCCAGGGGCGCCGCCTCCGCCCGAACCGGGGATCCTCAAGCGACTCCTCTCTCCACCCGATCCGCTCCAGGTAGACGCCGGCGCGCAAGGCGAGCTTCTCGTGGCCCGGGTCCGTCTGCTGTTGATCCTGCTGCTCCTTCCGATTCCGCTCAGCAGCATTCTGTTCGGCAACAACGTCGCCGAGTCCGCGGTCGGGATCTCGACCAATCTGTCGGCTCTCCTTTCGCGGGAATCCTGTACTACGTCCTGGGACGCGGTTCTACCGGCCCTGGCTGGGCTTTGCCAGCAGCCTGATGGACGTAACGCTTCGTCAGTGCCGCGCTGGGGGTCTTCCTCCTGCTGGGCGAGCCGCACACCACCGTCAACAGCCGCCCGACCTTCGAGGTGTATTTCCTCGCCATCGGGGCCACCAGTCTCCGCTACGACTCGCGAGTCTCCCTCGCCGCGGGCCTCCTGGCGATCGTCGAGTACACGCTACTGGTCACCGATCGCCACCTCGCTCTGGGACCTCAACGACCCGCGGTACGCTCCGTTCCCCTACGGCCTGTTCGACTGGTCCACCCAGATCTCCCGTCTCATTCTCCTCGGCGTGGCCTCGATTCTCGCCGCGGCGATCGTCCTCCGCTCTCAGAGCCTGCGGAGGCTTTCCGCAGCGACCGTCTTACCGGGCTTCCCAACCGGAGCTATTTCGACGAGCGGGTCATCATCGAGCTGAGCCGGGCACGCCGTTACGATCAGCCGCTGACCATGGCGATGATCGACGTGGATTTCTTCAAGCGGTTCAATGACACCTACGGTCATGCCGCGGGGGATGTCGCTCTCCGCATGGTGGCCCGATCGATTCTCGAGTCGATCCGCCAGAGCGATCTCATCGTCCGCTACGGTGGCGAGGAGTTCGTCGCGGTGTTCCCCGGCATGGACCCGGCGGCTGCCTTCGAGGCGCGTCGAGGCGATTCGCAACAGAGTAGCAGCAGTTCCCATTCTCCTGCCTCGCACGGCTCGAGGCTCTCCACCTCACCATCAGCGCCGGAATCGCGGTGTACGGAGCCGACGGGACCAGCGCGGAAGATCTGCTCGACACGGCCGACAACCGGCTTTTCGCCGCCAAAGAAGCGGGCCGAAACCGGGTTGTCGGACCCCCTCCGGGACTGATCGCCAGCGCCTGATTTTTCCGCTGTCAAACTTCTCATCTGTATGATTTCTATCGCCTTGTAGGCGGCAGGAGTCCTGCAGATAGTCCACCTACCCAAGGAGGGTGGGGTGGGGAGGGCACGGTTGGGGCGGTGCGGGGCGCGAGGTGCCAATGGCAGGCGCTACGGCACGTTACGGGGCCATGCTGGGGATCGTATCGATCGCGGGCGGGCTCTGGGGAGCCTGCACCGCCGATAGCTTCCTCGTCCGGGCTGGGCCCGACTCCGGCGTTAAGCCACGCCTACGGCCAGTGGACCCCAAGCCACTGGGACACCTGCTCCAGGGAGATCCACGACCGCTATTCGGTGGTGGGTCCCGACGGCAAGCTGTATCCCACCTGGCATCCTCCGATCGATCCCCAAACCGGTTGCCGGTTCGGCCACGAACACGGCCGCGACCCAAGCGGCAGCAATCTCTACTCGACCACCGGTCCGATCCCCTTTGGCGTCGCCAACGAGGCGCTCGACACGTGGGATCCTAATGGTCAGCGGCACGAGGACCATGTCGGCCACAAGATCGAGTGGGAGAATGGAGTCCACCTGCAGAAAATCGTGGGCAACGGCCGGGTAGACGTGGGAGTCACCTGTGACTTCCTCACCAAGGTTCACCAGGGCACCCACTCGAAGGATGCTTTCACCAACAACCTTCACGAGCTGGCGTACCACGTCCGTTGCGACGACGGGACCGAGATTCACGCGACCCTGATGGTGGCCTTCGGCGCTCCCGGCGAGTTCGTCCGCTCCTGCGACAAGAGCACCCACATCCAGGCCGGCGCCGCCACCCCGGCGAATTCTCCGATGGGCAACGGCGTGCGGTTCATCCCCGACCGGAGCTGCGTGGACCAGTTCATCCTGGTTCCCAGCGGCCAGTTCTCCCAGTTCAGCCAGGGACTCTACGAGGACTGGGTCAGCGGCAACTACATCCGGAAGGCTGGACGGCACTCAGCTCGCCTATTTCGATCCCCACTTCGCGGTGTTCGCGCCGAGCCGGTTCTTCGATGGAAATCGGAGCGATCTGACCGGCCGCTCGCTTGCGGCGTGTTATGAGAAGGACTCCAACGGCGATCAGGCTCATGGCGGAGCCTGTGACGCATCCACCTCAAACGGTCAGGTGCAGGACGTCACCTGGGACGATCCGCGTTCCCAGCTCAACGGGCTCACTCGCGAGGTGTACTTCAACCAGACGGTGATCAACAACGCCGCGGGGCCCAAGGTCTGGTACACCGATCCCTTCGGCGGTCACGCGAGCCCGTCGCCATTCCCAGGATCTGTGAAGCAGTTCCTGGCCAAGGTGGACAACACTCGACCGTTTCCGCTGGAGTCGCAGGCATTTGGGGCTGATCGGAACTATGGGGGAATGGTGTACATGCGCCCAACTGAAAACGTCGGACAGGGCGGACAGCTGACAATTGACCGCCTGACCGCCGCGTCCGTCTCGCTCGACTGGGAAAACCAATGACCACCCCGCGCTCTTTCTTGGCGTCTCACCCGCTCACGCGCGGCACCATGCACGCCCTCAAGGTGGCAGCCGGGACACTCTCGGCTGGCGCGGCGACGATTTCGATTCTGACCTTCGCCCGAGCGGCGGGGATCCTGGAGGATACGGAGCCTCCCAAGCCAACTCATGCGAACGTGGTCTGGGTCGGGATCATGCCTCAGGTGGACACTGCGCGGTCGATCGGCGACACGATTCAGCTCACTGCGACCCTCAAGGACGATCACGGCTCCCTCGTCTCCGGCGCGCCGTCCTGGAGCGTCGATGACCCGACGGTGGCGAGTGTGGACAGCGCGGGGACGGTGGTGGCGCTCAAAGAGGGGATCACCACGATCGTCGCCGCGGCGGGCGAGAGAGTTGCCCGTGCCCGGGTAGCCGTGCGTCCCGTGGTAGCGGCGGTGCAGATCCAGTTCGACAGCAGCTTCCGGGTTCCCGAGGGCGAGCGTCGCCCGGCGGCGGCCGTGACTCTCGACGCACGTGGTCATGCGCTCGCGGGGTGGCCGGTACAGTGGGCTGCCAGTGACTCCAGCATCGCCAGGATAGACAGCGCCGGTGCTGATTACCGGCGTCACCCCCGGCCGCACGATGCTCGAGGCCCGGGTCCAGGGTATCTCGGCGCGAATCGAGATCGCCGTGGTGCCGGTTGCCGCCTCTGTCGCGGTTGTAGCAGGGAAGGGGCAGCGCGCCCAGGCTGGCCGCGCTCTGGCGCAGCCGGTGATGGTACAGGTTCTGTCCCGGGGCGGGCGTCCGATGGATGGCGTTCCGGTGCGATTCGCCGCCGAGCCGGCTTCGACCGAAGAAACGGCGCTGACCGACGCAGCGGGCCGAGCCGAGTCCACCTGGACGCTGGCGGACCGGCCCGGGCGGCAGCGACTGACCGTGGTAGTCGCGGGCCTGGACAGTGTCGTCACGGTCACCGCCGAAGCCGATCCGGTTCCGGCCAACACCCGTCTCGTGCTCGCCAGTCCGGTGGGAGGTGCCCCGCGGGAGCTCGCTCGCCGAGTCCGGTGGTCGTGAGTGTGACCGATTCCACTGGTGCGCCACTCGCCGACATTCCGGTAGACTGGCTCGCGCTCGACGGCGGCAAAGCCAGCGCCATCGCCGAACGAACCGACTCACTCGGTCACGCTCGCGCGACATGGAAGCTGGGATCCAAGACGGGGAGCCAGCGGCTACGAGTTCAGGTCGGAGACTCCCGCGAGATTCCCGCGCTTACGATCAAGAGCAAGGCCGAGCCGGGCCGTCCCTACTCGCTTTCTCTGGTAAGTGGTGCTGGTCAGTCCGGTGGAGTAAGCAGCGCGCTCAAGGCGCCGATCGCGGTTCGGGTTTCTGACCGGTTCGGCAATCGGATCTCCGGCGCTCCAGTCGTGCTGCGGCCGGAGTCGGGAAGCGTGGGAGACAGCACCGTCACCACCGATTCCGCCGGAATCGCCTATGGGCGCTGGACCCTCGGCAGCGCCGCAGGGACGCAGCGCCTCACGGTGCTCGCGTCGCCGATCGAGAAGGAGCTGGTCGTCACCGCCAAGGGCCTTCCCGCAGCCCCGCGAGTCTCGGCTTCGCCAGTCCTCCCGCGCAGGGCTCGGTAGGACGATCGCTCCCCCAGCCGCTCGAGGTGGTCCTCAAGGACACCTACGGGAATCCGATCGCGAATCGCACCGTCACCTTCTTGCCAGTGGGTGGCAAGGTCAGTCCCGCGCGCGTGGTGACCGATGCGCATGGCGTGGCGGCGACCAAGTGGACTTTGGGAGAGAAGCCGGGTGTTCAGACCCTCGCCGCCGCGGTGAAAGACAGCGAGGTGAAGGCCAAGCTGACCGTGAAAGCGGTCAAGCCTCCCCAACACCTTGATGATGACCCGTTTGCGCCGCTGACCGTCCCATTCGCCGTAGAACACCCGCTGCCAGGGTCCCAGGTCGAGTTTTCCGGCCGTGATCGGTACGATCACCTCGTGCCCTAACGTCAGGCTCCTCAGGTGTGCGGCCGCATTGTCCTCCCCGTCTCATTGTGCCGGTAGCGCTTGGGATCCCACGGCGCCACGGTGTTCTCCAGCCAATGCAGGATGTCGTGCCACAGTCCTGACTCGTGGTCGTTGACGAACACCGAGGCGCTGATATGCATGGCGGAGACGAGGACCATGCCTTCCTTTACCCCGCTCTTCCCGACCTGCTCGGCCACCTCGTCGGTGATATCGATGATCTCCTGCCGCTGCCTGGTCTGGAACCAGAGGTAATGGGTATGGAACATCGTGGAGATCCTCGCCAGTCAAAGAGTTAGCTCAGTGTTGCCGAGCCCCGAGGGTTCTGTTTCGGGGGCGTTATGTAGATTGATCAAAGGGTACCGATTCGGTGCCTTTTGAGCCCAGAAAGAATCGCAGGACCGTATGCGCCGGACCGTCATCACCTCATGACCACGGAAGCCGCCTGCCGCAACTGCGGCCGGCCAATAACCCCGGATGCCCGGTTCTGTCAGCACTGTGGCATAGACGTCTCGCACGGGGCGTTGGCCACTGGCTTCGTCTCGTCCGCGGTAATTCCCAAGTCAATCCAGGACGCGCTGCTCGAGCGACTCAAGGCCGAGACCTTGGGGAGACTACGAGATTCTGACAGAGGTGGGCCGTGGCGGTATGGCGACGGTCTATCTGGCGCACGATATCGCCCTGGATCGCAAGGTTGCTATCAAAGTGATGTCCTCGGCCATCGTGGACGAGGGCATGGCGGAGCGCTTCCGGCGCGAAGCCAGGACGGCGGCCGCGCTCAACCATCCACACATCATTCCGATCTACGCGGTGCGGGATCGCTACCCGCTCCTGTTCTTCGCGATGAAGTTCATCGCTGGGCAGTCGCTGGACCCCATTCTCAAGCTCGCCGGCGGACTCCCGATCCCGATGGTCCAGACCATCCTGTCCCAGGCAGGCAGTGCCCTGGGTTACGCTCACCGCCGCGGGGTGATTCATCGCGACGTGAAGCCGGCCAACGTCATGATCGACGACGAAGGCTGGGTGGTCGTGACGGATTTCGGTATTGCCAAGGTGTCTTCCGCGACCGGTCTCACGGTGACTGGCGTAACCGTCGGACACACCGGCCTACATGAGCCCGGAGCAGTGTCTGGGCAAGGAAGTGACCGGCGCATCGGACCAGTACTCGCTCGGCATTGTCGCGTATGAGATGTTGACCGGCGCTTCCGCCATTCAGCGCCGACTCCGCGATGGCGGTGATGTTCGCGCAGTTCCAGGAGACTCCCAAGCCGATCCTGGATTCGCGTACCGATTGCCCGCCAAGGCTCGCGGAAATCGTGATGCGCATGCTGGAGAAGGAACCCGAGAAGCGGTGGCCGACGATTGATGACGCCGTCGCTGCCATAGGGGCATCTCCGCTGCCGCACGACGATCCGACTCCGGAAGCAGCTCATCTCGATGGCGCTGAGCAGCGAGAACGCCGGGCTCACCAGGCGGATCAGCACGCCGACCAGCCCGGCGCCGGCGGTCCGTCGGTCCGGACGCACCACCGTGCCGAGCGAAGTTCTGGCAGACTCGCGAGACGCCGGTTGCCCCGGGTTCGCTTGGCGAGACAATTCAGCGCCCGAGGATGGCCCAGCCGGCAGCGGCGGGAGACACCCCGGTAACTCCACCGCGTGCGGCGGTCCAGACACCGGCGGTCAGACAGCGGCGATCCACCTGCCGGGCCGTGCGTCTCGCCGGTCGTCCCGGGTTCCTGGATTGCGGCGGCGGCCGTGCTCGCCGGAGTGGTGACCTTCGCGGTGGCACGGCGCAACGGGACCAGGGAGGACTCGATGTCTCCGCCGGTTGCACCGGCGGAATCAACCGTGGCGGAGACACCGACTCCGGCGCCGCCTGCCGCGGTCAACGCGCCTACAACGGATTCTGCAACCACGGGGTCTCCTCGCAAGGCGGTGGACCGGGTGACGCTGGCACTGTCCCGTTCCTCGTTCCAGGTCGGTGAGAACCTGAAGCTCTCGGCGGTGGCCGAAGCGGCAGATGGTGCTCCGCTCCTCGACCGGCGGATCGAGTGGTCGAGCTCCGCACCCGGTGTCGCCAGGGTAACCGAGAACGGAACTCTGCAAGCGCTGCGGCCGGGGAAGGTGACCATCATCGCAACGGTGGAGGGACGGAGCGCGACAGCGAGGATCGAAGTCGTCCCTGCCGTCGGCGCAGCCCACCTTGGCCCGCGATTCCGGTTGCAGCGATGTCGGTCGTCCCCGACGCCGCTCCGCTCGCCGTCGGCAGCACGATGATGCTCTCCGCCGTTCTGCGAGACGGGAGCGGGAAGCGCCTCGAGGATCGCACCATCACCTGGACTTCCAGCTCTTCAGCAGTTTCGGTGTTTCCCAACGGGCAAATCATGGCGGTGGGACCTGGAACCGCGGTGGTGACAGCGAGCAGTGAGGGAAGGTCGGCCAGTGCCACGATCACGGTGAGCCCGGTGCCGGTTGCCTCGCTGGGCCTGACCGGCGCACCGAGTGATCTCAATGTAGGAGACAGCGTCCGATTGAACGCCGCCGCGCGCGACGCGAAGGGCGGTGCGCTGGCCAACCGGCAAACGACCTGGGAATCGAGCGATCCCAACGTAGCGACGGTCTCGGGCGGGCTGGTGATCGCACGCAGTCCCGGGACCGCAACGATCTCCGCTACGAGCGAGGGAAGGCGACTACGGCGAAGATCCGGGTGACCGGTCCGCCCCCGGTGGATCCTGCGGCAGAGAAAGCCCGCGCGGTTGATCAGGTGGGGAAGGGCATCGCCGCGTTCGTCGCGGCGCTCAACAGCCGGGACATGGCGCGGCTTACGTCAGGCGTATCCGGGAATGACTCCTGCCGAAGAGAGCGACTGGAGCAAACTGCTCAACGAAAAGAGTCTCACGAAGTTCGAGGCCATTCTCGAGGACGCGCAGGCCCCAACCATCGAAGCGACCTCGGCCGAGGAGCAGTTCCAGCTCCGGCTGGCACTCACTTATTCAGGGCTTCCCACTGAGACCCAGCGGATTCGCTATCAGGGCATCTTCCGCCCCGGACGGCGGGACCTGGAAGTTGATGAGACTCAACCAGCGCTAGCACTCAGGAACAGAAGTTCCCGTCGTTTGACAAGCCGCCCTGCGGGCCTACATTGGCTCGGGTCTCCCCAGGAACCTGCATGCGAAGCCCCGTCGTCCTGCGCCTCGTTGGCGCCGTTCTGATCACCGGCCTCATCGGTTCGGCGTGCAGCGATGATTGCCCCAATTGTCCCGGGCCGCCTGCGACTGTGGTGGTTTCACCGGACACCAGCTCGGTGCTGCTGGACGCGGGAGCTACAGCTGGTGGCCCTGATCTACGACAAGAATGGGAACCTGCTGAGCGGGCACCAATGCGACCTGGTCGTCGGAGCGATGACGACCATCGCCACGGTGGACGCGGATGGGAACAGTCTCGGGTATTGCGGTTGGCACGGCCACGATCACGGCCGACTGCTGCGGGTCTCAAGGGAGACGGAACGGTGCTGGTGGTGACCAGCTCGACCCTCTCGCAACAGGTCCAGCCGATCCTGGAGACTTCCTGTGCCCAGGCGTTCTGTCACGTGACAGGGGACCGGCTCCGCTCATGACCAGTGCGGCGGAGAGCTATGCCTCGCTGGTAACCAGCGGCAAATATCTTGTACCGGGTGACACGACGACCGGACTGTTGCTCGAGCGACTACACGGCGTCCCTCCCGTTCGTCCCATGCCGCCCGGTACCCCCTTTGTGCAGCTGGAGCCGGGGAACTACGACCTCATCGCGTTGTGGATCCAGGAGGGTGCTCTCAACAACTGATCTAGAAGGTCCGCTCGAGTCCGATCGTTCCAGCCCAATTGGCCCGCATTCCGCCGCTATTGAGTGGCACCAGCACGTTGGTGACCAGCGTCAGAGCGTTCCCCACCAGGAACTTGAATCCCAGAGAGCCATCGATCAGATCGGTCCCGCCGGTCAGGAATGTTGGTGGGTTCGACGTGCCGCAGGTTGGGTACCGTGAAGGTGACGGTGCCGGGGAGAACCAGCGGACTGGTGCCCACCTGCCATTGGGTTATCACGTCAACCGCGATCGTGGCCCAGGGCGCCATCAGGTGATCGAAGCCGCCGGTGACCAGGACGGCATCGGTGAGTGATTCCCCGAGCGCCAGAGGTACCCGCCATTGAGGTGCGGTGAGAAATTGCCGAATCTTCCCGAGACGATGAACAGTCCGCGCACGGCGTATTCGCCGGACCCTGGAAATCCCTCCTCGTTCCCGGTCGGGAACCTGACGTCGGCCAGGAAGCCGAAGGCGCCCCGGTCGCTGCCTCCCAGGTTCACCTGACCCGTGCGCCTACGTCTCCGATTCCAGTCGCCGTTCCGTCGATGGATGATCCGGCATTGAGCGAGGGATTCGCCGCGGTACCGAAGAAGTGGGGCGTCAGGTTGGTGAATGGCACCACGCGGGCAATACTGCCGCCGCTCAGATCAGAGTGGACCAGTGGCAGCTCGACACCGATGTCGATCCGGTCGGTCAGTCCGTAGGTCAGGAACAGCAGCGCCATCTGCAGGTTGAGGTCGATCGAGGTGTTGACCGAGATGACGTCGTTCTCGAACGCCGGGCTCCCCAGGGCGGTGTCGAGAGTGGTTAAAGCCCACGGTGTTCTGGTGGGTGAAGTTGAAGGCGACGTTGTCCAGCGGCACTCCGCGGACCGAGGTGAAATCGACGGCTGTCAGGTTCATCCCAAGCAGGAGCCGTCCCTTCCCGAGAGTCTGTACTGCTCGCCGAAGATGGGCCCACCGGAACGAACCTCGCGAACCGGCCGGCCGCCCTCGAACCGGAAGGCCACAGCACTGGTAGCAGTGCTGACCGGGACACTCGACACGGCGGCCGCGATGGCGCCGGACAGGAATCCGATCAGGTTGATCGGTGCCCTGCACGGTCGAGGCCGATGTAGTGGCTGCCATGCCCGGTGGCGGCATTCACGCCGGAATTGAGGCAGAGCGGCTCGCCGCAGTCGCCGAACGAAAACAGATCGGGGATCAGGCCGCGGAGGCCGCCATCGCTCTGAGCCTGGAGCGGCAGCGGCGGCCAGGCCGCCGACGAGAAGGGCGGCAACGAACGCGCGAGACTGACATGGGGCTCCTGCGGCGTCGGGAAGCGGCGTCTATCATATGGGCGCGCGGGTTCGAGGCGCAACACGGTTTAGCGCAGTAGCTCCTCCAGTCGAGTCGAGAGATCGGTCTTTTCGTCCCGGTATTTGACGATGACCGGCGCGGTAGAGCTGCAGGCCCTGCCGCAATCCCGCGCCCGACAGCAGCGCACGGCTGCCCGGCACAACAACCGCCCCTGCCGGAACTTCGAGTGGCCGGTCTCCCTCTCGGCGATAAATACGGTCCCGCACCAGGTCGTAGAGGAGCATCGACGCAGTGAGGATGGTGCCGGCACCGAGCACCGCCCCTTCGCGAACGATGGTGCCTTCGTAGACCCCGCAGTTGCCACCTACCATGACGTCGTCTTCGATAATCACCGGCAGTGCGCCGACCGGCTCCAATACTCCTCCCAGCTGGGCTCCCGCCGAGAGATGGACCCGTTTGCCCACCTGGGCGCAGGAGCCGACCAGGGCGTGTGAGTCAATCATGGTCTCTTCATCCACGTACGCTCCGACGTTCACGTACATGGGTGGCATGCAGACCACGCCACGCCCCAGGTAACACCCGTCGCGAATGGCTGAACCACCAGGTACTACCCTCACGCCCGCGTCCACCGTCAGCCGCTGAACAGGATAGGTGTCCTTATCAAAGAACGGGATTGGACCATCTGAGGCGACGGCCACGACCTTCCCCAGCCGGAAGCCGAGGAGAATTCCCGCCTTGACCCATTGATTGACCTGCCAGTTGCCTTGCGCGTCCCGTTCGGCCGCGCGAATAGTGCCGGCGTTGAGGCCGGCTTTCAGCCGGTCGAAGGCGGTACGCGCGGCCGCGTCTTCCCCGGCGGGAACCCCGCGGGCAAACCGCTCGATGATATTCCGGAGATCGGTGAAGTGATCAGGCTTCATGGCCCGGCAGGTTCACGCCGGCGGCCTTGAGCGCCTGCAGCAGCGGGCCTCGACGGGACTCCGAAAGCGGCACCAGAGGGAGACGCAGCACATCCTTGATCAGACCCATCGCGGCGAGTGCGGCCTTCACCGGCGCGGGATTGGTTTCCAGGAAAGTTGGCCTCGATCAGCGGCAGGACCCGGTAGAGGAGCTGGCGAGCTTCCTCGAGATTTCCCTGCCCGACCATGTGGACCATCGCCCGCATGTGATGGGGGATTTCGTTCGACGCCACCGAAATGAGCCCGTCTCCTCCGGCGGCCATGAGGGCGAGCGTCATCCAGTCATCGCCGGAGAGGACCGCGAAACCTTCCAACCGTCCCGCGAGAATGTGCTGGACCTGAGCCAGGTCTCCACTCCGATTCCTTGATCCCTGCCACGTTCCCGTGCTGGGCCAGCCGCAGAGCGGTTTCCGGTTTCAGATTCACCGCTGTCCGTCCCGGGACATTGTAGAGACAGATGGGTACCGCCGAAGCGTCGGCGACGGCGAGCGAAGTGCCGGTACAGGCCTTCCGGCGTCGGCTTGTTGTAATACGGTGTCGCGACCAGCAGCCACTGCACCCCCAGGCCGCTCATCCGGCGGGCTTCTTCGACCGCCTGGCGCGTGTCGTTGTGGGAGGCGCCTGCCAGTGACGGGAACACGGCCCTTGGCGGTCTCGACCACGAGAGCGACGACCCGCTCCCGCTCCGCGGCAGAGAGCGTCTGCGCTTCACCGGTGCTGCCGCAGGGCACCAGGAAGTCGATCCCGCTCTCGATCTGCCACTCCACCAGACCGCGCAACGCGGGTTCGTCCACCGCACCGTTCGCAGTGAACGGTGTCACCAGCGCGGTCCCACACCCGGCGAGCCCGCTCATCGTTTCCCTCCGAAAGCATTTCGTCGAAGGTGTATACCCCCTTGCGTCCCTGCAACCATTCCGCCGCCATCAGTGCCCCCGCGGCGAAAGGCCTGACGGCTCCGGGCCGTGTGCTCGAGCCGAATCACCTCGAAGGGAGAATCATAGGCCAGGAGATGGATACCGGGCGAGAATCCCGCGCGCACTGAGCTGATCGGAAAGGGCCGGTCGGGATCCGCAGCGCTCACCGCGGCCTGCAGCTGCAGCGCCGTTCCTGATGGAGCATCCCGCTTGGCGGCGTGATGCTGCTCCAGGATGGACTCGTCAAAATCGCGGCCTTGGAACTGTCGGACGAGATCCACCGCCGCGCGGAGAAAGAGATGGACGCCCACCGAGAAGTTTGGACTGTGCAACAACGCGCCGCCGTTCGCTTGCACCTCGCGCTCGATGGCGGGAAGGCTGGATGACCAGCCGGTGGTACCGCTTACCGTGGGCAGGCCGAGCCTCGCCATCCGCATCAGATTCCCCGGTGCCGCTTCCGGCCTCGTGAACTCCAGCGCTACTTCCGCACCGCCGAGCCGGTCTCCCGTGAGCGCCGCACCCTCAGGATTCTCCCTCACCACGAACGATGGTGCAGAACCTCGTGTCCCCGCTCGATAGCGAGCGCCGCGAGCGCGTGGCCCATCTTGCCGTAGCCGATAAGTGCTAGCCGCATCCGATGTCGTGGGTCATGAGTCGTGGGTCGTGGAGTCGTGATATTGGTGGATCGTCGATGACAGTACCAGTCCTCATCGACCCAAGACCCGCACGACCCGACCGCTACTTCACCCACCCTTCCGAAACAATCAACTCCGCATTCTGAATCGCCGCCCCTGCCGCTCCGCGAACCGTGTTATGACTCAGCAGGACCAGGCGAAGGTCCAGCAGCGGACAGGGACGAATCCGGCCGATCGTGACGCTCATGCCGGTTCCCGGATCCACGTCCAATCGAGGCTGGGGACGGTCGGGCCGATGAGTCCACTTCGATCGGACGAGCGGGAGTTGACGGGAGATTCGCTACCGCTGCCGGAGTCTCGAAGTTCCGGTACACCTCCAAGGCCTCGGCCGGTCTCACTCTCCGCGCGAATCCGGCGGACACCACTTCGGTGTGGCCGTCAACTACCGCAACGCGATTGGTATGCGCGCTCACCGCGATGGCGGCCGGCTCTACCGCGGAACCAGCCAGGTCGCCGAGGATCTTGCGGGTTTCCGCCTCGATCTTTCCTCTCTCGCCGCTGATAAACGGGATCACATTGCCCAGCAGGTCGAGCGAGGGAACGCCGGGGTACCCCGCTCCAGATGATGCCTGCATGGTCGCGACGAAGAGCTTTTCAAGCCGGAACGCGACATGGAGTGGTGCCAGCGCCATCACGAGCCCCGCCGTCGAGCAGTTCGGGTTCGCGACGATGCCACCCTTCCATCCCCGCTCCTTCTGCTGGCGCTCGAGCAGCGACAGATGACCCGGGTTTACCTCGGGCACCAGGAGCGGCACATCCGCCGCCATGCGGTGAATGCGGGTATTGGTGACGACAGAAGGTGCACCGCCTTGGGCGAATGCCTGCTCCAATCGGTCCCGCGATATCGGCGTCGAGCGCCGAGAACACGATGCGACCGGGCAGTGGCGGCTCGCTCCGTTGTATCACCAGCCGGGCGACCGACTCCGGTATTGGAGTGCTCTCCTCCAGCGGACAACTTCGCCGTAGGGCTTTCCGGCGCTCTGTTCCGACGCTGCCAGAGCGACGATCTCGAACCAGGGATGCCCGTCGAGCAGCTTCACGAACTTCTGCCCAACGGTACCGGTGGCGCCCAGGATGGAGACAGGAATCCTGTCCATCATTCCTCCGAACCCTGGCCTATCAGGTCCTCTGCCAGCTTCACGTAAAGCTCGACCCCTCGCAGCAATTCCGCCTTGGAGATGCGTTCCTGTGCGGTGTGCGCCACTCTGATCGTGCCCGGGCCGAGCTGATAGCCGGCGCCCCAGCTGGCGTGAAACGGCAAGTCGCTCGCATAGCCCACAACCGTGGTTTCCCACCCTTCGGAGCGGCCGCGGTGTTCTTGTAGGAGGGCAGCTCGACCGGAAAGCTCACCTGAACCTCCGACCCGGCACACGCCGCGAGTTCCTTCTGGAGCTCAATCGTCGGGCCGACGGTGCGCACCAGAATCTCCGCGCGCGCGTTGGGCGGGATCACATTCGGCGCGACTCGCCCTCGAGCACCCCGATGTTCAGAGTCCCGTGGCCCAACATCGGGTCGCTGGGAAGCTTGAAGTTCCGCAGCCGGTCCAGCGCGTCCAGCAACGGCAGAATGGCCGACCGGCCGTCCTGGGGGTAGGCGGAATGCGCGGGCCTGCCCTCGCACTCGATCACCATTTTCAGCGATCCCTTCTGCCCCATGCTTAGCCGGTTCTCGGTCGGCTCTCCGTTCACGATGAACCGACCCTTCGGTTCGAGCGCGGCGGCGACTCGTGCCCCATCGGAGCCGTTCTCCTCTCCCACTACGAACAGCAACCCGATTCGTCGCTCGCCTTCGAGGCGAGCTTCTCGGCTGCGCTCACCATTGCAGCCGCCAGGCCCTTGGCGTCGCAGGTGCCCCGCCCGTGCAGGTGGGTTTCGTCCTCCCGGAGCGCCACATAGGGCGGAACGCAGTCCAAGTGGGTAGTGAAAACCAGTTCCGGAGGTTCCAGGTATGCGTACAGGTTCTCCCGTCCGGGAGAGACCGGCTGCCGCGCGACACTGTACCCCATGCCGGCCAGCAGGTCCGCCAGCAGCCGTACGGCTGGACCTTCATTGCCGCTAGGCGTCTCGAGGCTTACCAATTCCCTCGTCAGCTCAATGGTATCAACCACAACCCTCTCACAGGGTCAAAGTCATGAAAAAACCCGCCGGACTAATTGTACGGCGGGTCGGTGGTCCTGGGTAGAACGACGCGCTAGACCAACCGTCCCTCGCCGTGGGTGAACGTGGCCGTGATGGTCTTGCGGCACATGGGCAACTCCAAAGTTCCAGTCATGCACGGGAAGCTAGGAATTCGCCCTGTCCGCCACAAGTGGGCAAGCGCTCTGGCCCGAAGCGGCGGTGATTCATACAATGAAGGATCCACTCCACCGGAGGATGGCCTTGGTCCGGACCTGCGGATGGTGCCTGTTCGTTGCAGTGCTGGCGGGATGTGATGCCCGAAAGGAACCACCACCGGTCGACGGCCAAGCCGTCGATACCTCGGCGGCGGTTCCTCAGGGCGTGGGTACGATAGCGCGAGGCCTGCTCGCGATTCAGGGAGCGGACACCACGTTCGTGGGCTGCGATGAGGATCTCGCCCGCCCAGTCATCGACCAGACCGACGGAGAGCTCAAGCGAGCCTCGGCCGGCCTCGGCGCCGCCGCGGGAGAGCGGATCTACCTCGTGGTCCGCGGGGTGGACGTTCGCTCGCCCGCCCAGGGACCCAACGCCCGTTACCGCGATGCCTTGCGGATGACTCGAATCCTGAGAGCAGCCCGTCCTGGCGAGGGTGGCGGGTGTCACGTGCCCCAACCGGCCTGGCAGATCAAGGCCCACGGCAACGAACCGTTCTGGGCCGTGATGGTCTATCCCGATTCTCTCGTGCTCAAACGCCCGGAAGGGCCGGGTGTGGTCTTCGAGGGCGCCGCACCCAGTACGAAAGACAAGGCGCAGGTATGGAGCACGGCGACCGCCGACAAGGTCCACCGCATGTCGCTGCGGCTGGAGGACGTGGGCTGTGTTGACGGAATGTCGGGGAGTATTTCAACCTCGAGGCAACCGCCACGGTGGATGGCGAGAAGCTCAAGGGCTGCGCGGAAGAGGCGGTTCCCGCGCCTTAAACCCTGCCGAAGGCGCTCTTGATATCAGGTCTCGTCAGGTAGAGAGAATCGCTCCGGCCAGAACGATGGTCCACAGCTGACCACGCAGGGTGCCGGGGCCGATGGCGATCAGGCAGGCCCAGATGAGCGTTGCGACCTCGGTGCCGACACCAAGCGTCCAGGCCCACGACTTGAGATTCCAGGCGCCGAAGCCGAAGCCAAGCGAGAAGCACGCGAGGATCAGGGCCACGACGCCGTAGGTGACGGCGAGGACTCCTACCACCGCACCGGCCACGGGATAGCTGGTCGCCATCCAGCTCTGCGGCAACCCCGCCCAGTCCCAGCGCCACCAGTCCCTTCAACACTCCCAGCGCGCCCGAGATAAGCGCCACAACCGCGAGGATCGTCACACCGAGCGGTCGCTCCATTTGTCCCTCCGATTTCTTCTCAGGCCGACAGCGCCGCCTCGGCTTCCCGGGCGGCTCGCTGACCCTGTTCCACGTCCACGAAGTGCAGCAGTACTCCTCCGACCACGAAGAAAGCTATCACGGAGAGAATCGCCCCGCGGCTTGAACCGGTCAGCGCGATCACCTGGGCGAAGAGCGCCGGCCCGAAGATCCCCGCGAACTTCTCCACCACGGCGAAGAAGCCGAAGAATTCCGCCGATTGCTGGCGGGGGATGAGACTGGCGAAGAGCGAGCGGCTCAGCGCCTGGGTACCGCCCTGAACCATTCCCACCATCAGTGCCAGAATGAGGAAGTGGGTGCCGGTCCGCATGAAGTAGCCGAAGATGCTGATGATTCCGTAGACCACGAGCCCCACCATCACGCGCGCGTTTGGTCCCGATCCTCCTGGCGAAGGCGCCGAACAGGAAGGCGAAGGGGATTCCCACGAACTGCACGATCATGATTGAGGCGATCAGTGCACCGCGGCCGATCCCGAGCTCGGTCCCGTAGATGGTCGCCATCCGGATGATGGTCCCGATCCCGTCGTTGTAGATCAGGAACGCCACCAGCATGATCACCGCCTGGCGATAGCGGCCCAGGTGGCGAAAGGTCTCGCGCAGAGTGCGGAACGCATCCACTACCGAGATCCGTCCGCCCCGTGATCCCTTCGGTTCTGGAACATCCCGGAAGAGCGGAATCGAGAAAAGCAGCCACCACACCGCCACCGAGAGGAAGGCGAGACGGGTAGGAAGAGTCTGCTGTGCCGCGAGTGAGATCGGGCCCGTGAGGCAGGCCGAACCATTCCGGCTTCTGGATCCAGGCGAGATTGAGCGCGAGGAGGATCCCGCCGCCCACGTAACCCAGGGCGTATCCCGCAGTTGATACCCGGTCCATCTCGTCCCGGGAAGCGATGTGCGGCAGGAACGAATCGTAGAATACGAAACTGCCGTTGACCGCGATGTTGGCGACGATGAAGAGTACCGCTGCGTAGAGCCACTCGCCCCGTTCAATGAAGAACATGAGGCTGACGGCAACCACTCCGATGAACAGGAACCCGCCCAGCAAGCGCTTCTTGATGCCGGCCTGGTCGGCGAGCGTGCCGAGGATCGGCGAGAGCACCGCGATTATGACCAGCGCGATCGTCGTCGCGATCGCGAGGCGGTAGGTGGCCTGTGCGGTGCCGAGATCCGCGCCGGCGACGGTGGAGAAATAGATCGGAAAGACCGCGGTGACGATGGTGGTGACCATCGCCGAGTTGGCCCAGTCATACATCGCCCAGGCGCGGAGTTCCTTCCGGTGGAGACCCAGCCGGTCCAGCAGGGAGACCCAGGTCACTGGGCGCTATCGGGAATCACCCGGATGGGCAAAGCGAGTTTCCAAGGCCGGTCGGCGAATGGCGCCCCAACATTCAGGACCAGATCGCCGACGGCTGTCGGGTCGGAGCTCAAAATCAGCGGTTTCCCCGGGCCGGTGAGCAGTCGCGCGGGTTGCGGCCCTGCGAGTCCCGATCGCGACCGCCGCTCCGTCCTTGGCGAGCTGGCGCCATTGCACGAGCCCGCCGCTCGACTCCAGCGTAAAGAGCACCCGGTAGTCGCCGTGAATGTTGATGAGCCGCAGGCGGTGCGCCTGGCCCACTCGCATCGTAAGCGGCTCCGGCGTCTTGGTCCCGTTGAGCAATCCGCCGGTGCGTGTCGCGCTCGGGGCCGTCGGCACTCACGATCACGATGTGATCGGTCGCGGGATCGAAGGCCGTGCCCGGCTCGAGCACGATGAGCGGCCCGTAAAGGCCGAGGTGCATCTGCTCCAGCTCGTTCAGATGGGCGTGATAGATGAATGTGCCGGCCCGGGGCGGGGTGAATTCGGCGACAAACGAATCGCCCGGCGCAATCGGCGGCATGAGCCGACCCGGGGCTCCACTCCAGTCGGGCACGCCGTCGGGATAACTCTGCAATTCGATGCCGTGCCAGTGAACCGCCGTGGCTTGGGCCAGATGATTCACCACCGTAATTCGGACTGGCTGGTCTCCGCTCGAGAAGCAGGGGAGCACCCGGGATCACGATCGAGTCGCGGGCGGGTTCGACACTGCCCGTCTGTATGACGTAGCCATAGCCCGGTGCAGGGCCGAACCGGTGCGCCTGGGTTTGCACCAGGAGCCGGATGTCCCGTGCCTGTTGCGGGGTCGGCTGTGCGGCGGGAGTACCGGTACCAGGTGTCACGTGAAGTCCCAGCACCAAGCCACTCATTCGATGGCGGTGCTGGGTGTGTCCACTGCCGCCGGTTGCCGGGCTCTCCTCGAATCCCGAATCGGGAAGGGATGCGTCGGGCGAGACGTGAAATGAGAAGTGGCAGTGGAAGAGCCAGTTGCCGGTGCGCTCCGGCACCCAGTTCATGCGCATGGTGCCGCCAGGCAGCATCAGCTCGGTGACTTCTCGAGGCCTCCGATCCGGGAGGTAGGAGGTGTCCCGCTGCCCGTCGCCGCGGCTCTCCACATCGAAATAGAACCCGTGCAAATGCATCGGGTGGGAGCTGGCCGAAGGATTGATCCAGCGCCAATGAACCGTGTCACCTTGAGTGAACGTGAACTGCTCGGTGTGAGGCCACGACTTGCCATTGATGGTCATGATGTCCTGGTCGGCCACCGGATGGCTGGCGCTTGTGTCGGCGGGCCGAAACCACACCCCGATCATGAACACGCGGTCTGACAACGACGCTCCCAGGCGGGTCCACGATGATGGCGCCGTTGAGCTGGCTGTCCAATCCATCTCGCTCCCGAATGCGTAGACCACTGGTGGAACCCCAGTAGTAGTAGGTGCCGGGCTCGTTCACCTGGAAGCGAACCTCCCGGGTCCCGCGCGGTGGCTACGATCAGCGAGTCGGCACCTGACGTGGGACGGAAGTACCAAGCCCGTGAATGACCAGTGGCACCGTCAGTCGATTTCGAACGCTCACCCGGATTTCGGTCCCCGAAGGCACCCGGATCAGAGGTCCGGGGATGAGAAGAGGCCCACTCCCTTCCGCGAAGGCCATGGTTTCGACGCTGGAGCCGCCCTCGGCCATGGGGTACCAGCGTCCACTTCGGGCCTCGAGCGCCAGCGTCAGGGTCCGGCCGCGGAGTCGACCCGCTGGATGGATGTTCGGATTGGCTTGGATGCGTTCGATCGCAACGTGAGGGACTGGATCTGGCGCAGCCCGATCCAGAGGGCCTCCGATGAGTAACCCTCCCATGGTGGCCAGAGCCACCGCCGATTTCCGGATCATCGATTGCGTGGGGCGGCATACCACCCGCCGAGGCGGGCGGCCAGCGCGCGAGGTGCGAGACGGGTACTCCAGGCCAGGAGGCGGAATGGAAGGAACGGAAGCACGTGGCAGTCGTTGCGCTCGTAGCCTCGCAAACCTGCTCGAGCCACTGCTTCGGCGCTTTGCATCGCCCACTTGGGTGGGCGGTCGATCTGGTTGTTGTCGAAATACGGGGTATCGACCGGCCCGGGCGAGAGGCAGCAGCAGCGGACTCCGGTGCCGCGCAAACCGACCCAGATCGCCTCGCTCAACGTGACCACGTAGGCCTTCGAGGCGGAATAGACCGGAAGCCACTGCAGGCCCTGGAACGCCGATGTCGACGCGACATTCAGGAGCCCCCTCGCGAGCGTTGAAGCATGCCGGGGAGGAAGAGGCTGGCCAGGGCGGTCAGAGCCCGCACGTTCACCTCGATGGTGGGCAGCTGTTCGGCGATCGGGACATCCTGGAACCGGCCTGCACCACCGAGTCCGGCATTGTTGATCAGATGGTCGATGGTGAGCCCGTCGCGCACCGTCGCGTCCGCGATGTCGTCCGGGGCGTCAGGACGGGTGAGGTCGGCCGGGATAACCGTGACTCGCGCCCCTCGACCTCGGGCTCGTTCGGCGATGGGGTTCAGGGTATCGGCGTGGCGTGCAACCAGGACGAGATTCGCGCCCCGCTGAGCCAGCAGGTCGGCGAACGCGGCGCCGATGCCGCGCGATGCGCCGGTGATGAGCGCGGTCGTTCCCCGGAAGAGATCACTCATGGCACCGCCGGAAATATACGGTTCGCCGCCACGCGCGCTCACCCCGGTGTAACGACTACGTCTCCTCGCTGACCTCCTTGGGCCGTTTGAGCACCGAGGCGACGATGGCCGCGCTCAGTACGGCGAGGATGATTCCCAGGGAAATCCCAGTCGGGAGGTGGACCCAGTGCGCGGCCACCATCTTGGCCCCAACGAACACCAGAATCAGCGCCACCGCGGGCTTCAGGTAGGCGAACCGTTCCATGGCGCCGGCCACGACGAAGAACAGGGCGCGCAGCCCGAGAATGGCAAACAGGTTCGAGCTGTAAACGATGAAGGGGTCCCGGGTGATGGCGAAGACCGCGGGTATGCTGTCAATCGCGAAGACCAGATCGCTCCACTCGATCACGAGAAGCACCAGGAAGAGCGGTGTCGCGGACAGGTCCCTTGAGTGTCGAGACGAAGAAGTGCTGGCCGGAATAGGTCGAAGTAACCGGCATCAGCCGCCTCGCTACTCTCACGAGGGGATTCTTCTCTGGCTCGACGCGGTGGCCACCGGACTTGAAGACCCGAATCCCGGTGATGATCAGGATGACACCGAAGATGTAGATGATCCACTCCAGTTGCTGGATCAGCAGTGCCCCGCCTGCGACCATGAAACCGCGCATGAGCACGGCGCCGAAGATGCCCCATTTGAGAACCCGAGGTTGCAGCTCCGGAGGGACCGCGAAGTACTGAAAGATGATCAGGAAGACGAACAGGTTATCGACGCTGAGCGACAGTTCGATCAGATACCCGGTGAAATACTCCAACGCCGTCTGGTGACCTTCCCTGACCAGCAGCCAGAGCCCGAAGAGCAATGCCGTCAGGACGATTCCGGCAGACCAGAGAATGGCCTCCCGGTGAGAAAGGGCATGGGGGCGCCGATTCAGCACCCCAGGTCCAGGACGAGGAGAAAGACGACCAGGCCCGCGAAGGCCAGCCAGACTTCCGGCGCGTGCTCAGGCACCGGGCAGCGTCCCTGTCATCTGCTCCAGCCGCTCTACCCGCTGCTCGGTCGGAGGGTGCGTGCTGAAGAGCGAGGAGATTCCACCCTGACCGGCCAGCGGGTTTACCTGGGCCAGCGGTGCGACGGCAGGGGCGATCTGCATCGGGATCCGATGTGACATCGCGTCCAGTCTGCGAAGCGCATTGGCGAGGGGCATGGGACGGCCGAGAATTTCCGCACCGACCCGATCGGCCTCAAACTCCCGCTGCCGTGACACGGCGAACTGGATAACCATTGCCGCAATCGGCCCCAGGAGCAGCAGGGCAAGCTCGACGAACGGATGCCGACCCTCGTTGTCCCGCTGCCCGGTGAAGAGCAACAGGTAGGGCAGATAGCCAATCGCGCCGGCGAATCCAGCCGCGATGGTCGAGATCAGCATGTCGCGGTTCTTGATGTGGGCCAGCTCGTGGGCCAGGACCCTTCAAGCTCTTCCGGGGGCATGAACTTGAGGATTCCGGTGGTCACGGCCACGACGGCGTGTCGCGGGCTCCGGCCGGTGGCGAACGCGTTGGGCTGTTCGTGCGGCGCCAGGGCCAGCTTCGGCATCGGAAGTCCGGCCCGCTGCCGCAGGCGGTCCACCATCCGGTAGAGCTCCGGCGCCTCAGCCTCGGTGACCAGTCTTCGCGCCGTACATCCGCAGGACGAGCTTGTCCGAGAAGAAAAACATCCCGAAGTTCATCGAGACTTCCCATCACGAACGCCGTCACCAGTCCCTGTGAGCCGCCGATGGCCTGTCCTGCAGCGAGGAATAGCGCCATCAGGGCGCCCATCAGCAGGAAGGTCTTCACGTTGTTCATTCCGACTCCTCCAAATGAAAAAGCGAGGCCTCGTCAATCGGGCCGGCCGCCGCTGAGCGGCAGGCCGACCGGGACGAAGGTCTCGCCTTGAACGCGGGCTTGAGGCCCGGATCCGGTCGAACCGTGCAGGTTTGGCTGTGCCGCCTGCAGTCTTGACGATTTGACCGTCTGGAGTCCAACCCGACTCCAAATAAGCTACTCCCTTCTGGGCAGAAGATTAACGGCACCTCCGCGCGAAATCAACGCGAATCGCGTACACCTCGTGCGGACAGGGCTCGCACACCGATCCCTCCATTGTTCGTCTCGAGGACGGTTCGGAGTGCGATTCCCGTCTGCCGTTCCAGCCCTCCCGCCGCCACCAGCATCGTGAGATGCCAGCCAGGAAGTTCTTCCTGAGGACGTTGCCGAGGCTGGCGTACAGATCGCGCAGTCGTTGGCGCTCCCCGACCCGCGTGCCGTAAGGTGGGTTGGTGACCATCCAGCCCACCGGACCAGGCGATTTGAGCGTCGACACGCTCGCTTTCTCCAGTGTCAGATCCCGCATCACCCCGGCGCGCTCGGCATTCGACCTCGCCGCGGTCACCGCACCGGAATCACGATCGGATCCCAGAATTGCTCCCGGGGCCTCCGCCAGGATTGCCCGACGAGCAGACTCGACGAGGACCTCCCACTTGGCCTGCTGGTAGCCGCGCCAACGCTGAAAACCGAATTGCCGGTTGAGACCTGGCGGAATCTTTCGCGCCAGCAGCGCCGCTTCGATGGGAATCGTGCCGGACCCGCTGAAGGGATCGATCAGGGGATGAACACCGTCCCACTCGCTAGCCATGAGAAGGGCTGCGCCCAGCGTCTCGCGCAGCGGTGCCTTGGCTGCTCGCCAGCCGGTAGCCGCGGCGGTGGAGCAGCTCACCCGAAGAGTCGAGACTGACGAGGCATTCGTCGCGCAGCACGCGAACCACCACGACCTGCTCGTCGCCGCTCGTCTCTTCATTGCCGGAAGCGCTCTCGGGCGAGGTACCGGTCACCTCCCGGATTCCATTTCCTATCCGTTCCGCGATCGCGCCCTGGTGATAGAGTCGAGACTTCCGGCTGGTGACTCGGAGATGCACCGGGCGACCGGGTGTCAGGTACTTGTCCCAGGGCAGGAGCGAGGCTCGCCGTTCCAGTTCACCAAGCGCGCGGGCGTGGAAGGTCCCGAAGCGAACCAGTACCCGGCTGGCGGTGCGGAGCCAGAGGTTGGCCCGCGCCATCGTCTCCCAATCACCCTGGAACGCGACGCCACCCGGCTCCGCGGCGATGCCGACGCAGCCCAGCGCGATCAGCTCTCGAGCGGTGAGTTCTTCCAGTCCCGGAGCACTGACGGCGAAGAGGCTTAGAAGGGCGGGAGTTCCTGGTGCGTCGGACTGTCCAGCACCAGCGCCTGGGCCGTCGCGCCGCTCGGGGTCTCGAGCTGGCCTTCGGGAACGATGAGTAATGCGTCGGCCCTCATCATGGAGGTCAGAATGCCGGAGCCTTGAGGTCCGGTGAGCCTTGCTTCGAAGCCCATCCCGGCCGTTCGTCAGTACGACCCGCAGAAAGTGCTGCAGCCGGGCAGTGAGTGTGATCGGCTCCGCCACAGTGACTTTGGTGGACGCGCGGAAGGGTTTACTGCGGCCGCAAATTTTCCGGATGGCCGGGCGCGCAAAGAGTTCGAAGGTCACCATCGTGCTCACCGGATTGCCCGGCAAGCCAAGCCATGGGATGTCGCCGATCATGCCGAAGCCGACCGGAGCGCCGGGACGCATGCGCAACCGCCAGAAGCGGAGCTCGCCGCCCAATTCGGCCAGCACCGGCCTGATGAAGTCGTGCTCTCCGACGCTGATGCCGCCGGTGGTGATGATGAGATCGCAGTCGAGCCCCCGAACCAGGTGCTCGCGAAGGCTCTCCGGCGTGTCCCGTGCAATGCCGAGACTTGACCGGCTCGCCTCCGGCGCGGCGGACCAGTGCCGCGAGGGTGTGGCTGTTGGAGCTGGCGATCTTGCGGCCGCTCAGGATCTCATCCGGCTGGTCGATATCCGCGATCTCGTCGCCCCCGCTCGAGGATCGCCACCCGCGGCCTGCGGTAGATCATCGGATTGGAGACAGCGAGCGACGCGAGAACGCCGAGATGGGCGGGACCGATCTCGGTGCCGGCGAGAAGCACGGTCGACCCGCGCGCAATATCCTCTCCGGCCCGGCGGATGTTCTGGCCCGGCTCCGCCGGCCTGCCGATCGCGACGCTGTCGCTGCCCTGGTCGGTGTCCTCCTGTCGCACCACCGCATCGGCGCCACGGGGACCGGCGCGCCGGTGAAGATGCGGGCAGAAGTGCCGGACTCGATCGAGTTGGTGGGAAGTGGCCGGCCGGGATCTGCTCGACGACGCGGAGCCGCGCGGGAGCTTCGGGAGTCGCGTCCCTGGTATCGAGGGAGCGCACCGCGTAGCCGTCCATCGCCGAATTGTCCCACGCCGGGAGATTGAGCGGACTGATGATGTCTTCCGCGAGCACGCCGTCCAAGGCGTCATCCAGCGGCACCCGGAGAGGGGCTGCGGACGCACCTGCTCGAGGATCTGGATCGCTGCGTCGCGGGGAGTGAGGGGAGAGGGTTCATCCCGCCGGTCAGAGCAGGCGCGCTTTCTCCCACCCGATGTTGGCCAGCAGCTGCAACCACATGGTGTCGCGGAAACGGAGAACGGGGCAGGGCGCCTCGAACTTCTCGTCGTCGGTAACCACCGCCACCCACTCGTCTGCGTTCGCGGCTTTGGCATCGAAGAACGGGGTGTCGGACGCCTCGCGGCGGAAGACTTCGATCTTCGGGATGCTGGCGCTCTTGAATCCTTCGACGATGACGATATCGGCGCCGTCGAAGTAGCGCTTGGCCAGGATGATGGGATCGGTGTCGTCCGGACTCCGCTCGAAGACCGCGCGCAGGTTCGGCGCGGCGATCAGTACCCGTTCCGCCTTTCCCTCATGGAAGAGCCGGTAGCTGTCGCTGCCGGGCCGGTCAACGTCCGCAGGGTGGGAGCCATGCTTGATCCCCATCACGCGCCGTCCCTTGCGCACATACTGCGCTCGCCAAGGCCACCGCGAGCGTGGTCTTCCCGGCGTTCTTCTTCCCGACTATCGAGATGATGCGGGTCTGTGCCACCGTGCGTCGGCCTCCGCGAGGTCTTCCGCCGTATTGATGTTGAAGAAGATGCGCTCCGGATCCCCCAGCGGGCGAATCCGGTCGAGGGAGAGGATACCGACTTTCACGCGATCATGGAAGCCGACCGCCCGGCGGTCTCCCGAATCGAGGGTCGCGGCGATGGCGTCACGGCAGGCCGGCCCGTAGGCCGCGCAGAGCGGCTCCAGCCCCTGGGACCTGGTGCTTCGGGCAGGAAGGCATCGTAGCCCTGCAGCCCCTCAGCCAGTGCAGTGAGCAGGCCGGCAGGGACGGAAGGGCATGTCCCAGGCGACGCAGATCACCGGAGCAGGAGCGAGCTCCACGGCGGTAAACAGCCCGCCCAGCGCTCCCAGGCCGGGGCGGACGTCTCGGACCAGTCGCAGGTCGGGGGCCCAGCTGGTCGCTTCGGGGGCATTGGCAACGAGGAGAGGTGGAGAGCCCAGCGCCGCGACCAGGGCATCAATCACCCGGTCCAGTACCCTTCTGCCACCCACCTCGAGCAGTCCCTTCGGAACGCCCCCATGCGAGTCGCACCGCCCCCGCGAGCACTGCACCCTGAACCCTCAATACCGGTGTCCCCGCTTCCGTTCCAGCACAATATCGAAGCCGATCATCAGGCTGAAGATATGCTTGCCCTTGGTGGTCGTCTCGGGCATGCAGGGCTTCATGAATGGTCGGGCCGGCCGGAATCGGGAGTCTCACGTAGTTGTCCCGGATCTCCAGACGAAACTGGTAACCCTTGCCGCGGCGGCGGTGATCACCCAGACCCAGGCCCACATAGGGATGCACCCGATCGGGAGAATCGTCAATGTAGATCGGCACGTCCGCCGGGCCCTGAGACGTGTTGTGCTGCCCGGTGACCTTGATCAGACTCTGCTGGGTGATAACGGCGCCGAGGTTGAGCCTGGCGTAAGGGGAAATGGCCTCCTTCGACATGAAGCGGTAGGTCAGCGAGCCGGACAGTGCCACCGAGGTGGCGCGCCGTTCCATCGCGGCAATCGAAGTGCAGATGTCCTGAGTGTCGGGATCTCCGCTGGTGAACTCCACGGTGCAACCGTCCTCGGTTCCCAGTCCGAGCAGCAGAACCTCGCCACCGAAACCGACGTGGGAGCCGGGGAAGTATGTCCCGGAGAACACGACGCCGAGCCCGGAGCGAAGCGTCCGACTGAGGCCGAGGGTATCTACGAAGGCACCTGCCACCCGGATGGGCTGGCCCGAGACCGACCAGAGATCGCCGCCTCCGACGTACCCGGCGCCCACCGTGAACACCAGTCGCGCCTCATCGGAAGTCGCCTGGGCCTCCAGGGTGGAGGCGAATCCAAGCGCGGCGAGGCCGGTGAGGAGGCAGAGCCGTGGCATCAATCGCTCACCAGCGAGGGATGTTCCGCCATCAAACAGCGGTCCATGACCACTGGAATGCCTGCATCGGTGAGACGCCGAGCCGTTTCGGGATCTCTGATCCCCATCTGGAGCCACACCAGCGAGGGGCGGATGGCGAGCAACGGCTCGGCCAGGGCGGCCACGAATTCAGAGCGCCGGAAGACGTTGACCACGTCGATGGCTCCGACCGCTCGCGCCGCTGACTCGAGGTCGGGATAGGCCCGCTCCCCCAGGACCGACTCGACTGCGGGTCGGACCGGAACGATGCGGTATCCCGCGTCCTGCAGATAGGATGCGACTTCATGGCTCGGACGTGCAGGGTTGGGGCTCAAGCCGACCACTGCAATGGTACGCGCTTCCCGCAGCAGGCGACTCAGCATTGCCCGGTCGGGCGCGGCTCCATGAGTGCTTGGCATGCTCGCCCGAGCGGATCAATCGGCTGGATTGCTGGGTGGAGACGGCCCCGGCCCGGGTCGCTCGCACACGATCCGGGTTTCTCCGGAGAACCTGGCCGCGTCACTCACGATTCGGCCCATTCCCCGGATAAGGACTCGTCTTCCGCGATCCGAATGCGAATGAGCCTCACGCCGGCCGGAAGCTGTCGGGTGATTCGGTGATGGAGATAGTCGGCGATCGCTTCACAGGTCGGGACTGTCTTTCCGTACGCGAACGCCGCCACATCAAGATTGAAGTGCTTGCCGTGGAACGGCCCGGTCACCTCTTCGGCAAGGATGCGGTCGAGAAGGCCGAGATCCATCACCATGCCCGGTGACCGGATCGATCTCCCCGCCGACCGTAACGGTGCAGCGATAGTCGTGGGCGTGGCCGGGCTCGGCGGTGCATTCGCCGAAAGTGGCGCGGTTCTTTTCGGGTGACCAGTCCGGCTTGAAGTATCGATGCCGGGCCGTGAATCCGACGACTCTGGTCAGCGAGGAGCCCATTGCCGGGTTAGAACGAGAACCCGATGCCGAAGCGGTATTCGGCGCCACCAGTCCACTCCTCCGCATGGTGGCCCGCGAGAACCGCATGGGAACGCTCGCCCGGCCCAGCCGGGTCGTCCGCCGGCTCATCGAAGTAGGAGCTGGGATACTTGAGCTGCCAGAAGAGCCAGCGGGCATCCACCCGGAAGTGAATTCGCTGGCCTGGGAAGAATCGGAAACCGAAAGCGGAGCCAGCACCGCCCGGGTGCCGAAACGGTAACCACTGGTATCCGCCGGTGTCTCCTCCGCCCAGGCTACACCGGCAGTCCCGCCGACGAAGGGCGCGAAGCCATGCCAGCTCTTCTTGCCGGTAATGTTCAGCTGGACGGTTCCCTCAAGCATGTTCAGCCGCTGCGAGACGGGGCCCGTCACCCGTGCATCCACCGGGTCGTCGGCGTCCACGATCAACCGGTCGAGCACTCCGCTCTCGAAGTTCGCGCCAAGCGAGAGCGTGTTGCTCAGCCGGTAGTCGATCCGTGCCCCGTATACGACGCCGTCGTGTGGTCCGACACCGATATCTCCTCCGTCGCCGCCGATCCAGCCCACATAAGGGGTGAACGAAATATTGTAGAGGATGTCGCGGTAGGGAGAAGACGAGGGCGGATGGCCGACCTGGGCGTCCAGTCGGACCGCCATGGACAGCAGCGCAAGCGTGAGGCTGAGGCGAAATCGCATCGGCGAAATGTAGTGGGGGACTAGAGACATTGAGGGTCGAGAGCGCCTACTTCGCACTGTTCAGGCGCAGATCTCGTCCCGTCATTTCAGGGGGTTGTTCGAGACCGAGCAGGCCGAGCACGGTGGGTCCGACATCGCACAGGGCGCCCCCGAACGGAGGGCGTTCTTCCCGGCTCGCACGGCAACGAAGGGCACCGGATTCGTGGTGTGGGCAGTATGGGGACCGCCGGTCTCAGGGTCGATCATCAACTCGCAGTTCCCATGATCGGCCGTTATCAGCACCGTGGCTCCGGTGGAGTCCGCGGTCGCCAGGACCCGGTCAGGCACTGGTCCACGGTTTCCACCGCCTTGATGACCGCGGGAAGCACTCCGGTGTGTCCCACCATATCCGCGTTGGCGAAATTGCAGAGCATGAAATCGTGGCTCTTCTTCGCGATGGCGCCGCACAGGACATCGGTGATCCCCGCGGCGCTCATCTCCGGAGCGAGATCGTAGGTCGCCACCTTCTGGGACGGCACCAGCGAGCGTTCTTCTCCTTTGTACGGCGGCTCGTATCCCCGTTGAAGAAGTAGGTGACGTGGGGATACTTCTCGGTCTCCGCCGTACGCAGCTGGGTGCGCCCGCAGTCGGCCAGGACCTCGGCGACGATCCTCGCCATGGTGAAGGGTGGGAAGGCCTGGGGAACCGCGAAGGTGCGATCGTACTGCGTCATCGTGACCATGGAGACGCGGGGACGGTCGTGGACATCGAAGCCGTCGAACCGGTCGGTGATGAGGGCCCGCACGATCTGCCGCATCCGATCGCTGCGGTAGTTGAAACACAGCACCCCGTCGTTGTCCTTGATCGTCGCAACGGGTTGGCCGTCTTTCTCGAGCACGATGGGCTTCACGAACTCGTCGGTCTCGCCACGCGCCAGGGCGGCCTTCACCGCGGCCACCGGATCCTGCGCCCGAACCCCGATGCCGCGCACCATGGCGTCGTAGGCCATCCGGGTGCGATCCCATCTCCGGTCCCGGTCCATCGCGTAGTAACGCCCGATCAGCGTCGCGATGACGGCCTGGCCGGGAGCAATGCGCTTCAGATCGTCCTGCAACTTGGCGACGACCTGCTCGCCGATCGTAGGAAGAGTGTCGCGGCCGTCCAGGAACCCGTGGATGACAATGCGGGGAACCCGCTGCCGCACCCCAGCTCCACGCAGGCGAGCAGGTGCTGATCGATCGCATGGACGCCGCCCGGGCCCAGCAGACCCATGATGTGCAGGGTCCCGCCGCTCTGGCGCAACGAAGCGCAGAGCTCGACCAGAGGCGGCAGCGAAAAGAACTCGCCGCGCTGAATGCTTTGAGAGATTCGGACCAGGTCCTGCGGTACTACCCGGCCGGCGCCGAGGTTCAGATGGCCCACCTCGCTGTTTCCCATCTGGCCCTCAGGAAGGCCGACCGGCGAGGCCACTGGCTTCGAGCAGGGTACGGGGATAGGACTCCCACAGGCGATGCCATACGGGAGTGCGGGACAGCTCGATCGCGTTTCCGTCCCGGGCCTGGCGATACCCCCAGCCGTCCAAAACCACCAGGACCACCGGTGCCCTTGGCGCCGGTCGGTTTGACATGGCCCTCCATCGTTTCTACAATCGGATCGTGCTTGACGCGCCGCAATCTAGTCCTGCCCTCGGCCGGCTACCAGCCTCGCTCGTTGTCGCTTTCGTGCTCGCCGCAACACCGGTTTTCGCCCAGACGCAACGGGTTCCGGCGGAACTGCGCTTCGCGAAAACACCGGGCGGTCAGGTAATTGGCACCTTGCTGCCCGGGGCTCAGGTCGCAACCGGACGAGTGGACGGAGAATCCGTCGAAATCACCATAGATGGATGGGTCATCTCCAGTTCGCTCGACCCCACCAAGCGAGACGGATTCGATCTCATCGTCACCGAGAAACCCAGCGAGAATCTCCGGCAGGCTCCGAACGGTGCCGTGCTCGCGCGGCTTCCTTCCGGCGTTCTGCTCAATAAGGTCGGAACTCAGGGCGGGTGGACCAGGGTGAAGCGGACGGGGTGGGTGCCCCGCAAGAGCCTGTCGCCAACTACGGCGGCCTCGACATCGGGTCCATCGAGTGGCCCGGCTCCCGCTGATCGAGTCGAGGTTACCCGGAGCACTCCACTCGCCGCGGTTGCAGGAGGTGCGGGACTCGGCTCGCTTGATTCCGGAATGCAGGCGAAGGTATTGGGCAGAGCGGGGAGTGGACCAGGATTCAAGTCGAGGCTTGGGTCAAAGACAGCGCCCTGCGCCCCGCAACCAACGACATCCTGATCGGCGTTTCTCAGGCGGAAGTGCGGGCCAATCCCTCACGCTTCGTCGGCAAAGTGGTGGAGTGGAGGGTCCAGTTCGTCGCCATTCAGAAGGCCGACGAGCTGAGGCCGGAGATTCCCGCGGGCCAGTCCTACCTGCTCACCCGGGGACCGCTACCGGAGCCCGGCTTCGTTTACGTCATCGTGCCGCCGAGCAAGCTCGATCAGTTCCGCGCCGTGGATGCCCTGCAGGAGCTGACCATCCGCGCCACGATCAAGGCGGCGACCAGCAAGTATCTGCCGACACCGGTGGTTGAGCTGCGTGGGCGTGGTGAAGGGGCTGGGGAGCTAGAGCGGTGGAACGGGAACGGAACGGTAGAACCGGATCCCGCTCACGCCACCTGTTCAATTGCTGTAAATTCCAAGCGCGCAGCGGGTGAATTTCGGCCCGTTCACCGTTCACCGTTCACCGTTCACTCCATGAACGATCTCCTCCGTCAGCGCATCATGCGACGCCTCGAGTCGCTGCCGGACGAGCGCGCCTATCAGATCCTCGATTTCATCGAATTCCTGGAGAGCAAATACGCCGAGCGTGCGGCGCCGGGAGGCATCCTGGCGAAGATCACCGAGACGGTGGAAGACACGATGCGCGCCGCCAAGCTGCCGGTGCAGGCCATCAGCGGCACCGCCAGTGTGATGGACAGTGCCTCGCGGATCATGAAGGGACTGGCGGCCGCCGGTCAGGCGGTCGTAGACGAAGCGGTCAAGGCGGCGGAATCGACCGGGCCCAAGATCGACAAGCCCAAATAGGTGGTGGGGAGTGGGTGGTGGGCAGTGGTCACCCACCACCCACCACCTACAACCCACTACCTCAAACCCTCAAATCCAGGCTGTGATGACTTCGACGACTGAGGCCCCGAGCCAAGCCGCGCCCAAGCAATTCATCGAAGGCATCGGACCACTCGCGGCGGTCTCGCTTGTCGTGGGGACCATGATCGGCTCGGGCATCTTCATCGTCTCGGCCGACATCGGGCGGCAGGTCGATGCGTGGGGTCCGGGGGCCCTGATGATCGTCTGGGTCGTGACCGGTCTCATGACCGTCACGGGAGCGCTGGCCTATGCCGAGCTCGCGGCGATGATCCCCAAGGCGGGAGGGCAATACATCTTCCTGCGCGACGGGCTCTCGCCGCTGATCGGATTCCTGTTCGGGTGGACGCTGTTTGCGGTGATCCAGACCGGCACCATCGCCGCGGTCGCCGTCGCGTTCGGCAAGTTCCTGAGCGTCCTGATTCCCGGTGTTACTCCCGATGTCTTCCTCTCGCTCGGTCACCTGCAGATGCCCGGGGGCCCGATTGAGATCGGGGTGTCCTACCAGCGGCTCGTGGCGTTGGGAGTGGTTCTGGTCCTGACCGTGCTCAATGCACGCGGAGTGACACTCGGGGCGCAGATTCAGACCGTCTTCGCCGTGGCCAAGGTCGGCGCGTTGAGCGTGCTGATCCTGCTCGGCCTCACGGTGCTTCGGAGGCCGGAGATTGCGGCTTTGAACTTCAGCAACTTCTGGGGGACAGGCTCCTGGTCGCTCGCGGTGCTTCCGGTGCTGGGCGCCGCCATGGTCGGCAGCCTCTTCTCGGCTGATGCCTGGAACAACGTCACCTTCGCCGCAGCCGAGGTGCAGAATCCGCGGCGAAATCTGCCGCTGGCTCTCGGGGTTGGGAACCGCCACGGTGTCGCTGCTCTATGTGCTCGCCAATGTGGCGTACCTCAACCTGCTCCCTTCCACGGAGACCCCAATGGGGTCGACACCATCGCGCGTGGCATCCAGCACGCCGCCCAGGATCGGGTAGGTGTCGCGGCGGCCGAGGTGATGTTCGGTCCGATCGGCGCGGTGCTCATGGCGATCGCGATCATGCTCTCCACCTTCGGCTGCGTGAACGGGCTGGTTCTCGCGGGGCCTCGGGTCTATTACGCCGATGGCGAAGGACGGGCTCTTCTTCCGCAAGGCTGGGGAGCTGCACCCGACCTTCCGCACCCCCGTATTCGGGCTCGGCGCCCAGGCGGTCTGGGCCATGCTGCTCTGCCTGAGCGGCACCTACAGCGAGCTCCTGACCTACGTCATCTTTGCGTCTCTGCTCTTCTACTTCTTTACGACGCTGGCGTTGTTCCGCCTTCGAGTCATCCAGCCTGATCTGCCCCGACCGGTCAAAGCCTTCGGATATCCGGTGCTGCCGGCGCTGTACATGGCGGCGGTCGCTTTCCTGCTTGTGGTGCTGCTGGTCGATCCGGTGCAACGGAAGTATTCCGCGTTCGGTCTTCTGATTGTGGCGCTCGGCATTCCGATTTACCTGGCGTGGCGGAAGAACATCGTGAGGGAATTGAAGGATGTGAGGATGTTTGATGTGAGGATGTGGGATTCACCTACCGCCATCCCGCCTTACCGCCCGTCCGCCTTACCTTGACTCCACCCCGTAACCAGCCTCTAGACTTAAGGATGGAACCCCCGACCCATTTCGGAACGTGTAAGGCATGAGCACCATTCGTCCTGGTCTGGCGCTCTCACCTTCGACGACGTTTTGCTGGTCCCCCGGCACTCCACAGTTCACCCGCGGCAGGTCTCGGTCGCGAGTCGTCTCACCCGAAAGATCGCGCTCAACATTCCGCTGGTTTCCGGCCGCGATGGACACCGTCACCGAGGCGGAGATGGCCATCGCGATGGCGCGGGCGGGCGGCATCGGCGTGCTTCACAAGAACATGGCGATCGACCGCCAGGCGGCGCGAGGTGGATCGGGTGAAGCGCAGCGAGAGCGGGATGATCACTGAACCCGATCACGCTCGGGTCCCGATCGTCCCCTGCGCGAAGCCGCCGCACCTGATGAACCGGTTCCGGATTTCCGGCGTCCCGATCGTGGATCCCGCAGGGAAGCTGGTCGGCATCATCACCAATCGCGATCTCCAGTTCGAGCGGAACCTCGATCAGCCGGTCCGCGAGGCGATGACCAAGGACAAGCTGGTCACCGCACCGGTCGGCACCAGGCTCGACGAGGCCGAACGGATTCTGGCCAAGCACCGGATCGAGAAGCTGCCGGTGGTGGACCAGCAGGGCGTGCTCAGGGGCTGATCACCGTCAAGGACATCTTCAAGCGGCGACAGCATCCCGACGCGAACAAGGACCAGCACGGCCGGCTTCGGGTCGCCGCCGCGGTGGGCGGCACGCCGGACGCGCATCGACCGCGCGCAAGGCGCTGCTCGCCGCCGGCGCCGACGTGCTGGTGATCGATTCGGCGCACGGCCACAGCGAGGGCGTCCTCAAGACGCGTCGATCCAGCTGCGGCGAGGCCTTCCCCGACGCCCAGCTCATCGCCGGCAACGTGGCGAGCGAAAGCGGCGCCCGGGAGCTGGTGCGGCGCGGCGTCGACGCCGTGAAGGTCGGCAGTCGGACCCGGGCAGCATCTGCACCACCCGGGTCGTGACCGGCGTCGGCGTTCCCCAGATCACCGCCATCGATGGACGCGGTCCGGGCGGCGGGCGACGTGCCGGTCATCGCCGACGGCGGCATCAAGTACTCGGGCGACGTGGTGAAGGCGCTCGCCGCCGGGCGCCGCTTCGGTCATGATGGGCTCGATGCTGGCCGGCACCGAAGAGAGTCCCGGCGAGTCGGTGCTCGCCGAAGGCCGCCGCTTCAAGATGATCCGCGGCATGGGCAGCCTCTCTGCCATGCAGGACGGCTCGGCCGACCGCTATTTCCAGGAAGGAGAGCTGTCGTCCTCGAAGATGGTGCCGGAGGGCATCGAGGGCCGGGTGCCCTACAGAGGGCCCGGCGGCCGACGTGCTGTTCCAGATGGTAGGCGGGCTCCGCAGCGGGATGGGCTACTGCGGTGCTGCAACTATCGAGCAGCTACAGCGCGACGTCGAGATGATCCAGATCACCAGCGCCGGGCTGCGAGAGTCCCATCCCCACGACGTGACGATTACGCGGGAAGCGCCGAACTACAACGTGTGAGGTGGCGGTCGGATAGTTACGCAGTGCCTTGAGCCATGAGCCGTAAGCCATAAGCAAGAGGCTTCAGCTTAGAGGCCTATGGCTTAGACGGCTTGATGGCACCTCCCCATGCTCCTCCCTTACCTCGAGGCAACAATGGACCTCTTCCGCCGCAAGAGCGTCACCGACCTGCAGGCCGAGGCCGCCACGGACCACAGCCTGAAGCGGGCGCTGGGGCCCTGGAACCTGACGGCGCTGGGGATCGGGGCCATCATCGGCGACGGGCATCTTCGTGCTGACCGGCACCGTCGCCGCCCAGAATTCCGGGCCGGCTGTCGTGCTCTCGTTCGTGATCGCGGGCCTCGCCTCGGTCTTCGCGGCCTCTGTGCTATGCCGAGTTCGCGTCGCTGGTCCCGATGGCGGGAGCGCCTACACCTACGGCTACGCGACGCTCGGCGAGTTCATCGCCTGGATCATCGGATGGGACCTGCGTCCTCGAGTACGCGCTGGGCGCGGTGACCGTGGCGATCGGCTGGTCGGGCTACGTTGTGTCGCTTTCTCCATGACATCGGGCATCGATATACCCGGCGAGGCTCAGCGCGGCGCACGGCAGCTCCGGTCACTGCTGGCAGATGGCACCACGGTCACCGCGATCTTCAACCTCCCGGCCGTGCATCATCATCGCGATCGTTACCGCACCTGCTCGTGGTCGGCATCAAGGAGTCGGCCAACGTCAACAACGTGATCGTCTTCGTGAAAGTCGCGGTGGTGCTGATCTTCATCGTCGGCACGATCCACGCGGTCGAACCCGGCCAACTGGCACCCGTTCATCTCCGCCGCAGCAGTGGGTCCCGACGGTAGTCCCATCAGGGCGCCTTCGGCTGGAGCGGCGTGATGACCGGGGCCGCCGTCGTGTTCTTCGCGTACATCGGCTTCGACGCGGTGAGTACGGCGGCGCAGGAGGCGCGAGAATCCCCAGCGCGACATGCCGATCGGCATCATCGGCTCGCTCTGATCTGCACCGTGCTCTACATCCTCGTGCTCCGGCATCGCGACCGGCGTCGTGCCGTACACCGAGCTCAACGTGCCCGATCCGATCGCGGTCGTCGCCGATCGGGCCGGGCTGAGCTGGATCTCGAGCTTCATCAAGCTCGGCGCGATCGCCGGCCTCTCGTCGGTCATCCTGGTGATGCTGCTGGGGCAGATCTCGGGTGTTCTACACGCATGGCGCGCGACGGGCTGCTCCCGAATGGGTCAACAAGGTGCATCCCAGGTTCCAGACCCCTGGATCACTTCGATCGTGACCGGCCTCGCCGTCGCGATTCCCGCCGGCTGGTTCACCGTTCGGGAAGCGGGCAGCCTGGTCTCCATCGGCACTCTTCTTGCCTTCGTGATCGTCTCGCGTCGGCATTCTGGTGCTCCGTGTCCGCGGAGCCGGACTGGCCTCGACCCTTCAAGGCTCCCATCATCTGGTTCACCGCCCCGGCCGGCGCGCTCTCCGCGCTCTACCGATGGCTTCCTGCCGTGGCGTACCTGGGAACGGCTGATCATCTGGTTCGTCATCGGGCTCGTACTGTATCGGTACGTTTGGTTACCGGCCATTCCCGCCTCGGCCGCCGCCAGACCAGGTGCGTCCTTCACCCTCTCCTAGCGGAGCGTCGATGAGCCTCTTCCGTCGCAAGGACGTGGCCTCGCTGCAGGCGGCGATCGCGGCTCGATCACAGCCTCAAGCGGGCCCTCGGCGCGGCAACCTCGTGCTGCTGGGCATCGGCGCCATCATCGGCGCCGGAATCTTCGTGCTGACCGGTCAGGCCGCAGCCAACTACGCCGGGCCGGCCATCGTCTTCTCGTTCATCCTGGCGGGCGCCGCCTGCGGATTCGCCGGACTGTGCTACGCTGAATTCGCGGCGATGATTCCGATCTCCGGGTCGGCGTATACCTACGGCTACGCCACCCTCGGGGAATTCGTGGCCTGGATCATCGGCTGGGACCTGATCCTCGAATACCTCTTCGCCGCGCAGCACCGTCGCGGTGGGGTGGGTCGGGCTACGTCGTCTCGCTGCTCAAGGACATGGGGATCAACATTCCCGCGGAATACACCGGGGCGCCCTATACCCACACCGTGGCGGCGCGACGTGCCGTGGTGGAATGTCTGGAGCCTCTTCACCCATGGATGGATCGAGACGGGAAACGTGATCAACGTCCCGGCGATGTTCATCGTCTTCGCTCATCACGGTCCTGCTGGTGATCGGCATCACGGAATCGGCCAACTTCAACAACGTCATCGTCGGCATCAAGATGACGTGGTGATCCTGGCCTTCATCGCCTTCGGCATGGCCTACATCAACCGGGAGAACTGGGTGCCCTTCATCCCGCCGGCTACCGGACCAGGCCACTTCGGCATCGGCGGCATCGCCCGGGGCGCTGCGGTGATCTTCTTCGCCTACATCGGATTCGACGCGGTGAGTACGGCGGCCCAGGAGACGAAGAATCCCAGCAGATGACATGCCGATCGGCATCCTGGGATCGCTCGCCATCTGCACCGTGCTGTACATCACGGTGGCGCTCGTGCTCACCGGCATCGTCAAGTACGACCAGCTCAACGTTCCCGATCCCATCGCGGTCGGCATCAACGCGGCCGGCCCCGGCCTGGCCTGGCTCCGCCCGATCGTCAAGATCGGCGCCATCGCCGGCCTCTCGTCGGTGATCCTGGTGATGTTGCTGGGGCAGCCCCGGATTTTCTACACCATGTCGAAGGACGGGTTGCTCCCGCCGATGTTCGCCAAGGTGCATCCCAGGTTCCAGACCCTGGATCGCGAGCATCCTGCACTGGCGTCGTCGCGATGATCTGATCGCCGGGCTTGCTTCCCGATCGGGCTGCTGGGCGAGCTGGTTTCGATCGGCACTCTCCTCGCCTTCGTGATCGTCTGCGGCGGCGTGCTGATGCTGCGCTACACCGACCTGAACATCCCGCGGCCGTTCAAGACTCCACTGGTGCCCTGGGTGCCTGTGCTCGGAATCCTGTTCTGCGGCTACCTGATGATTTCGCTGCCCAGGCGACACGCTGGGCCTGCTCGTGGTCTGGATGGCCATCGGGTTGTTGATCTATTTCACCTATGGACGCAGGCATTCGGTACTGAACCGGAAGTGAAGTGTCGTTAGATTTACCGCGGTATGACAACGCTTTCTCCCGATCGTATCGACGCCGCACGGGAATTGGCCGGGGGTCTTCTCACCCGGCCAACGGGTCTGTCTCACTACCCACGTCAATCCGGACGGAGATGGACTGGGCAGCGAGGTGGGCCTCGCGCACTCTGCTGCGCGCCAAGGGTTGCGAGGTGACGGTCACCAATCCGTCGCCGACTCCGGAACGCTACAGCTTCCTGTTTCATGATCTGCCCGGGCGTCGATCGCAGCGACGCGGCGGTGAAGGAACTCCGCAAGTCCGATCCTGATCGTCGTCCTCGACATCTCCGATTTGGGTCGCCTCGGCATGCTCGGCAGGTTGGTTCGGGACCGGGGAGTGCCGGTCGCCTGCATCGATCATCACGTGAGCCCGGGACTGCTTCCCCCGGCCCGCGCTACGTGAATCCCGAGGCATCCGCCACGGGTGAGCTGGTCTACGAAATCGCAGCGGCCAACGGCTGGAAGCTCACCCCACTCGCGGCCCGCGCGCTCTACGTCGCGATTCTCACCGATACCGGAGCGTTCCGCTTCAGCAACACCCGCCCCCACGTCCTGCGTGTAGCTGCGGCTCTTCCTCGAAGTCGGTCTCGACCCGGAACAGATCTATCTCGACGTCTACGCCAACGCGCCGGAGGGCCGGGCGCGCCTGCTGGCCGAGACGCTCCGAGACCATGGTCGTTGAACGGGAGCACGGACTGGCATGGGTCACCGTGCCCCCGGGTGCGATGGAGCGCTTTGGGGCCACACCGGATGATCTCGATGGCATCGTCGAGTTCCCCGGAGCATCGCGGGCGTCCGGATGGCGCTCCTGTTCCGTGAAATCGCCGCCGGCAGAGTGAAGGTCTCACTCCGTTCGGTCGGCGACGTTGATGTCGCGGGCTTTGCCAGGCCCTTCGGCGGTGGCGGCCGCACCAAGGCCTCGGGCCTTTCGGTCGAAGGGTCAATGGCCGAGGTGCAATCCCGGGTTCTGGCCGAGGCCCGGGCCTACCTGTCGGGAAATGGGAGTCGCTGAAGGGGGATTACCTTTCTGGCAAGTGCGGTATAGTAAGGTTGAAGACGTGGAGACGTAAGGATTTGAGAGGATGACCAGTAACTACACTGAGCCCGATCTGTTGGCTCGGATCGAGCAAACGCTCGATCCGATGCGTCCCTACATTGCCTCCCACCGGGGTAGCGTCGAAGTGGTGGACTTCGATGAAGCCCAGGGATCCTGCTTCTGCGCCTGGGCGGAACCTGTCATGGCTGCTCGGCTTCGACCGTTACCCTCAAGCAGGGGATCGAGGTCAGGCTGAAGGAGTTAGTGCCCGAAGTGCTCAAGGTAGAGGCAATCTGAGCACTCCACCCGCCGAGCCGCTGAGCCGTTTGAGGTAACATGTCCGAACTGAGCGCGAGAGTCGCCGCGGCGCTTTCGCGGATCCAGAACCCCCGTCTCGAAAACGATCTGCTGTCCTCCGGCATGGTGCGCGATCTGGTCGTCGAGGATAACGGCAAGGTCTCGTTCACCTTTTGCTGGGTCGTGAGGATCCGGCGACTCTGGTCCGGGAGGCACGTTCCGCAGTCCGCGCCGTTGAAGGAGTGAATCCCGCCGAGGTCCGGATCAGCGTGGTGGACCCCGGCGGTCCCGCCAAGTCCACCCATCCGCCACCAGGGGCGCCGCAGAGTGCCGGAATGCCGGCCCCCGCCGCCGGCCAGCGACTTCCCAACCTCGGCAAGATCATCGCGATTTCCTCGGGGAAGGGCGGGGTGGGCAAGTCCACAGTGTCGGCCAACCTGGCCGTCGCGCTGGCGCAGGCCGGGCACCAGGTCGGGCTCTGATGGACGCGGATGTCTATGGTCCCAACATCCCCGCATGTTTGGGGTCTTCGAAAAACCGCCTGTCGTCGGCGGGAAAATCGAGCCGCACGTTGCCCATGGAGTCCGGCTCATGTCAGCTCGGCTTCCTGGTGGACCGGGATGCGCCCGCGATCTGGCGCGGCCCGATCATCATGAAGATCGTGCAGCAGTTCCTGCGCGACGTGGACTGGGGCGATCTCGACTACTTCATCGTGGACCTGCCGCCCGGCACCGGCGATGCCCAACCTCGCTGGTCCAGTCCTGCCACGTCGCGACGGCGGTGATCGTCACCACCCCGCAGGAGGTGGCGGTGGGCGACGCGTTGCGTGGTGCCAAGATGTTCGAGCGGGTTGGTGTCCCGGTGGCCGGCGTGGTCGAAAACATGGGAGCCTACGAAGATCCTGAGACCGGCAAGCGGATAGCCTTCTTCTCCTCCGGAGGTGGCGAGCGGTCTCGCCGAGGAGCTTGGCGTGCCGCTGCTGGGGTCGATACCGCTCCAGCCGGGTCTGGCTGAGCAGGCCGATCGCGGCAGTCCCGGTCATCGTGGGCTCCCCGTCCAGTCCTGCCGCGGTCGCCCTCGCCGCGCTGGCCGATGCGCTGCACCGTCAGGTTGGAGGGAAGACGTTCGCCCTGCCCATTCTGCGCGGGTGATGCGCCGGCGGCGCAATCCCGGTGACCCTGATAACTCTCCTTACAGACTACGGCACCTCGGACCCCTACGTCGGTGAAATGAAGGGGTGCTCTTCTCCCTGGCCCCTGGATCCACTCTGGTCGACATCACCCACTCAATTGCTCCGGGAGACCTCCCGGCAGCCTCCTATGTCCTGGGACGGACCTGGTCCCGATTTCCTCGGGAACGGTTCATCTGGTGGTGGTGGATCCCGGCGTGGGCACGGCGAGAGGCGCGCTTGCGTTCACAGCGAAGGGTCACGGCTTTGTGGGACCGGACAACGGAGTCTTCAGCGCGGTTCTGCACGGAACCGAAGTGGAGGCAGTCAGCCTGCCGCTGCCTGAAGCTGCCTCGGCGACCTTCCATGGTCGAGATGTGTTCGCCCGCGGCAGCGGCGCTTGGCTCGAGGTGAACCAGTCTCGTCTCTGGGTCAGCCCTACAGCAGGGTTCCGGTCCGGTTGTCGGGCGCGCACCCGCAATACCAGGGCAAGAGTGTGATCGGCGAAGTCATCTTCATCGACCGCTACGGCAATCTGATCACCAACCTCACGCCGGACCTGGTTCCCTCTTACGCCGTGCTCGAAGCCGAGGAACTTTCCATTGGGCCGCTGCGTCGCACCTTCGGCGATGTGCCGACCGGTGGACTCGTGGCTTATCTGGGATCGGGAGGAACCGTCGAAATCGCGGTGCGGGACGGCTCTGCTGCCCGGCGGCTGGGTCTCGGAGTAGGAGGAAGGGTGCGCGCCAGGCTGGGATAAGCCGGCACGCTGGTCCGTAGCAAGGATCGCACTGTAGGTTCACGCAATCTCCTGCTGGGGGACCGTGGATTCCGCCTTGCTGATGGATCGGCTGGGGAAGGTCCTGGCGCCCGACTATTCCCTTCTACGGCTGCTCGGCAGCGGTGGAATGGGATTGGTATATCTGGGCTATGATCCTGCCCTCGACCGTCCCATCGCGATCAAGGTTCTCAATCCCGAGATTGCCATCGCCGTATTGCAGAAGCGGTTCCTCAACGAAGCACGGCACCTCGCCCGGCTGGCACCCCATCCTCATGTAGTCTCGATCCACAACGTCCAGGAAAAGGGCGGCCTCTCTTACTACATCATGGACTATCTGGGTGACGAAACGCTCGCCACCCAGCTGAAGCGGGGCCGGTTTACTCCCGATGAGGCCCGCCGCATGGGCATGGGAGTCCTGAATGGCCTTGCTGCGGCACACCGTATCGACGTCGTTCATCGCGACATCAAGCCCTCGAACATTTTCATGGTCGAAGGCCGGGCCTTGATCAGTGACTTCGGCATTGCCCACTCGGCGCGGACCGATTCGGAGACCGAACTGACGACTCCAGGTCAACAGATCGGCACCGTCATCTACATGAGCCCGGAGCAGGCGAGCGGGGAACCGGTCGACGGGCGGTCCGATCTCTATTCCGCGGGACTCGTGTTGTATGAGGCGATCACGGGACGGCACTGGCGGATGCACACTCCGCCGGGCCGGGGCGACTGGACCGATGTGCCCTCCGGCCTGGCCAAGGTTCTCAAGCGTGCACTGCAGCCCGCACCGGCCGACCGTTGGCCCAGCTGCTTCGGCCTTCGAGGACGCGCTGGCCGCACTCGAGCGGAAGCCAACCGCACGACTCCCGCTTGCCCTCGCATTGGCCGCGGGTCTGATCGTAGGCGCCATTTTTTCTGGCCCAAACCTCAGCCTTCGCCCTGCCGGCAGCCTGAGCGCGCTCTGATCTGGCCTTTCTTCCGTTCACTGCGAGCGGCGAGGCTCCGGGAGTGGGCGGCAGAGACTTTGCGCAGATGGTCCAGTTAGAGGTGGAGTGGTTCCGCCGCTTGCGGGTGACCCCGAAGCGCACGGTCGCCTGTTGGGCCGATTCGGTTTCCGCTCCGCTGCGGGATGCGCGTGCGGTGCGAGATCTCGGCGCCCGCCAGGTGGTTTCAGGCTCTGTGCTGCGACAAGCCGAGGGGATGGGTGCTGCGCATCACAGTTCGGGACAGTGAGCCCGAGCCGTCCATGGTGCTGACCGTTCCTGGCGACCCGACGCGGATGTGCCCAGCTGGAGCCGTTCCGCGGCCGACTCGATCGTCCATCGGCTGTTTCCGGCCTACTGGAATTACTACCGGGAGATCCGACCGCGAGGAACCGCGGATCGCCAAGTCTACGACAGACTTCTTCAAGGGGAGCGCGAATTTCAGCGTGACGCCTCCAATCGGGCCCGTACCTATTACGAAGCAGCCCTGGCGCGGGACTCGACGTTCATCCCCGCGGCCTGGCGGCTCAGCATCGTCTACCGCTTCCTGCGAGTGCCGTTGGGGGACTACCTGAGGAAGCTCTACGAAACCCGGGGTCCGGAACTTCCTGAACAGTACCGGGAGCTGACCGCGTCCCTGCTGGACGCCGACCTGCCCCGGCGTTTCGAGCGCTATCGCGCGACGGTGGCGAAGTTCCCGCGTGATGGTTATGTGCGCTTCGTGTACGCCGACGAGCTCTTCCATCACGGTCCGCTCGTAGGCTATCCGCTTGACTCGGCCATGGCGCAGTTTGACTCCGCCGTGGCGATCGATCCGGACCTGGACCAGATGTTGGCCTACGATCACCTGGTGTATGGCTACTTGAGGCTGGGTCGGCGGGCCCAAGCCGATTCCAGCCTGGCTCGCAGGCTCGCAATACCGCCATCGGGGGAGCGGGAGGAACTGCAGCGTCGCAGGTTTCTCAAGCTGGCTTACGACGAGCGGTTCCGCCCATGGCGCGCCAGCGTCAAGCGCTGGTACGCCGGTCTGACTGCCGATTCCACCACCATGGAAGCATCAATCGCTTCTGCCGACTCGGCATCTCGCTTTGATATTCCCGGATCACAACTCGGGCTTGGCAAGATCCTGGTGCGGACCGGACTCGATTCACTCGCGCGGGCGAATGGTCACCGTGCGCAGGGGATTGCGCTCATGGCCTTCGGCCGTCCGCTGGCCGCGCTGCCTCAGCTCGACACGGCAGCCTTGCGCTGGGGCCGGCCCGACAGTCTGCTCGAGCGTGCCGAGTGGAGAGTGATGCCAGGCATCCTTGGACTGCCCGGGGTACCTGCGACTGCGCGGGAGTGGGGGTTGGCGCGACTCAAGCGAAATCGCCGGCCCGGACGCGAGTGGGGACCCGCGCCTTATGGGCCCTCGCGGTCGAGGCACATGCGCGAGGCGATACTCTCGCGGCGAACGAGTACGCGAGCCGGATGACGATGCCCGGTGCGGCGAGACTCCGAGCGCTGACCGATGCATTGCAGGAAGCGGCCCGGGGACGGATGGCTGAGGCTCTCGCCAAGTCCGGAACCACTCATCGCTGACGCTCGCGGCCGACGTCGTTCAGGATCCGTTTGCGCGCTCGTTGCTCTACCTCCGTCGGCTGGACTGGCAGGTTGCCCTGCACGACAGCACGGCCGCGGATCGCACGCGGCTTTGGTACCTCAATACCGATATCGAGGGCTGGCCGCAACATGACCTGCAAGCAAGTGAGGTGGACGGCATGATGGGCGTGTACGCCAGGCTGCTTCAAGCCGAAGTGGACCGCGCGGCGGGCCGCACCGCCAGCGCCTGCGATCTGGCGCGCGCGGGTCCGTGAGCTTTGGCGCGACGCCGAGCCCTCGTTTGCGCGACCTGCGAGCAGGCGCGGATCGGGCAGCTGACGGATGCTTCCGTGATTCGCTGCCGACTGTTGGGCCCGGTCGAAGTCACTGCCGACGGAGGTCCCGCTCCGCAGGAACTCCTCTGGCGGAAGAACCTGGCACTCCTGGTCTATCTGGTCGCGCTCACCCCGCGGGCCGCACCCGCGACCACCTCGTGGGATTGTTGTGGCCGGAGAAACAGGAAACCCAGGCGCGCCATTCGCTCAACGAAGCGCTCAGAGTGCTGCGCGCGCGCCGTGGGTGAAGACGCGGTACAGAGTGATGCCCGTCAGGTGCACATCGTGGCTCCAATTCGTTGGAGCTGGACACCGGATGGTTCGAGACGCTGGTCGGCCGCGTGGTAAGTGGAGCGAGGCCGCCGATCTGGTGGGAGGTGAGTTCCTCGAGGGATTCGGAGTTCCGGAGCTTCCGACTTCGAAGATTGGCTGCGACACGAGACGCGAGGCGTGGCGCCGGCTCGGGACGCCAGGCCCTGAGTCGTGCAGCCGGGGAAAGCCTGGAAGTGGCAGCATGCAAAAGGGATCGAGTTGGCCCGCCGGGCACTGGGGCTCGATCCGCTCGCCGAAGGCGCAGCCCGGAGCCCTCATGAAGGGACTGGCGATCAGCGGAGATCGGGCGGGCGCTCTGGCGGAATTCGAGCGGCTGAGCGCCGGACTGTCCCAGTCGAACGGAGTCGCTCCCGAGCAGGAGACCGTTGCTCTGGCGGAGCGGATCCGCCGAGGGCGGGGATGGAATCTGGCCCCGGATGCCCTCGAGATCGGCGAGTGCCTATTCGCGCCGCGCGCCGCTCGTGGCGCGGGGTGAAGATCTTGGCCGCCTGCTCGAGGCATGGACGACGTGCCGGGAACAGAAGCGCGGGACCATCGCCATCATCGAGGGTGACTCCGGTACCGGCAAGACCCGTCTACTCGAAGAGCTGCTGGAGCGCGCCCGGCTCGACCGAGCCTCGGTCGCCGCTGTCCGCGCGGTGCAAGCAGACTCGACCGAGCCCTTCGCGACTCTGATTGGGCTCGCTCGAGGGGGCATGCTGGACATGCCAGGCCTCTCCTCGGCCACCCCGCAGAGTCTTGGCGTCCTGGCAGGGCGGATTCCTGAATGGGCCGATCGTTACTCGCCGTCCGAGGCCGCCGGTCTCACCGTTGGTCGAGCCTTCATCGAGGTCTTCGCTGCCATCAGCCAGGAGCAGCCAGTGTTGCTCGCGGTGGATGACGTTCAGAGTTCCGACCGGGAATCGATTCTCGCCCTGGGCGCGGTCCTCCGTGACGGTCGCGCCGCCCCCTCTTCGTGGTGTTCACTACTACCCTGCAGGAGGCGCGGCCGGAGGTCGATGACATTCGCGTCGGATCCCGAGAGATGTTCCCGGAACGGTCGTGCAGGTGGAACCGTTGAAGGTCGCGGCCATTCACGAACTGGCTCGCTGGGCGCTTCCCGGGTTCACCGAGACGGAGCTGGATCGGGTCGCACGGCGGTGGCGATGGACTCCGCCGGCCTGCCGCTGCTGGTCGTTGAACTACTACACGCGGTGGCATTGGGACTGGATCTGCGTCAGAGCGACGGCGCCTGGCCCAGCCCGCTCCGGACGCTCAGTGATACGCTCCCGGGGATCTTCCCGATGCAGTCGTGGCGGCCATACGAATTGGATTTCGGAAGCTGACGACGACGGCTCAGCGCGTGCTCGAGCGCGGCGGGCGTGCTGGGGGACCGCGTGAACAGCACGGATCTGAGCCTGGGCAGCGGAGTCGATGGCCAGCCGCTCCACGAAGCGCTGGACGAGCTGGAATGGCAGCGGTGGCTGATTGCGGAACCGCGCGGATATTCCTTCGTGGCGCGAATCTCCAGAGATGTGGTTGCCCGGGATATGGTCACGCCGGGGCAACGCAAGCGTATCCTCGATGTGGTTCGGAAGTGATGCAGGACGATAGTCTCAACAGTATCGCCATCCCGCTGAGCGATGTTCAAACGTCGAGGTCAAGAGGACTCCAGCAGGAAATGCGGTAGGCCGGCTTCACTCACCGGGACTCCGACCGTGCTGGTGAGAGACAGAGAAAGTCTGCGTCCGGCGGTGGAATAGTTCAGCGAGCGGTAGACCCGGCCCTCATGGACGAATCCCTCGGGATTGAAGTTCGAGAGGAAGCGGTCCAGCGTCAGCTCGACACCGACCTCCCTGGGCAGAACCAACGAGATGTCGCCCAGGGCCACCGCCAGAGTTATCGTCGCGTCGCGCTTCCAGGCGCCAGTCAGGTCAACCAGCACGCCACCCACGCCTCCATCCACGCTGATCGTCTTGCAATCGCTGTTGCCCAGCTGGTAAGCCGAGAATTCCGCGGCTCCAACGCTGATGCTCATCTGCTCGCACTGCACCCGGTTGGGTGAGCTGAACCGCAGCGTGGTCTCGCTGGCACCGGTCCGGATCTCGGCCTGAGAGACGCGGAGTCCACCGAGATCCAGATCGGCTTGGGCGGCGCCAAGGGAGACGTCCAGGGAAAGAATCGTGCGTGGGTTGAGCTCGATCAGCCCATCCTGAGGGCGATCGTTCTTGAGTCCCACACTGATTCCCGCCTGTCCGCTGCTCTTGATGCCGAGGCGGAGATCGGTCCCGCTGCTGTCCACCTTGCTGAGCGGCGCGAAACGCTGGGGATCATAGGAAAGCTCCATGCGATAGAGCGACCCCGGCGATCCCGGCCGGACCTTCAATACCCCGGCAGCAAATTCGATCTCGGCCTGCAGGCTGTCCTGTCCCCGGTACTGCTTGGACAGGGTCACGGTGCGGTAGTCCTGCGCGGAGAGCGGCGTACTGGGTGCGATCAGCCAAAGCAGAAGAAGCAGGGCGAATGCCCCGGAAGCACGGCGCATTGGTCTAGCGGTAGGGAGGTGGTGGAGTGCGAGTGCCGGGCCTGCTCTGGGCAGGGACTCCAAACTGCGGTGTCGCCCACAGGAATTCGTCGGTGAGCGCTTCGGCCGGTAGCAGGCGTCCGGCAAACTCTTCGCGATACCCCGCGCGGCTCAGCAACGCTGCACCGAATCCCACCGTCGCCAGCAACCAGGTCACCAGTGCCGCCGCGGCGAGCAGCAGGGTCCCGGCAACCGGCACCCAGCCGAAGAAGACCCAGACGGCCCAGAGCGTCAGGATGCCGACCAGCCCGACCGTGACGTAGCGATAGCTGTTCGCGCTCGAAATGGAAGCGCCGAGCGCCAACTGGCGCCTGGTATAGCGCTCTCCCATGGCGTGAGCCACGGCGAGGAAGCCACCCAGGACCGCGACCACGACCAGCAGGCCGTACACGATGACCGCGAAGGGGAGCAGGAGGATCCCGGCGACGCTCAGGATCAGCCCGACCACCAGCATGCCGAAGGTCGGGAGCAGCAGGATCTGGCCCAGCAGCCCTACCAGGAATGCCCGCCCGAAGGAGTGCGCCACGGTATCCGAGACCACTTCCAGCGGCGGTCTCGCGAACATCACCATGCCGGTCCCGATCAGCAGCAGAGTGATGAAGACACCGGCGAGCCCTGCGGCATTGCGCGCGGTGAGCGCGAGACGGCTTGGTGCGGGTTCGGGAGGCGGAGTAGGCTGAGGGGGAGTGGGTTGGGCTCGGAGGGTTCGAATCTCTCCACGGATTTCCCCGCCACGATCGCGCACGTCACCGGCTACGGCGAGGACGTCTCCGGTTACGACCGCCCCGGGATACACTGTCACGTTGCCGTCTACGGTGGCGAGATTTCCCTCGAGCGTTCCGAATACATCCGCGTCGCCCCGGATCACCAGCAACGGTCCCTTCACGGTCTCGCCGGAGCCGATGCTGAAGTGACCGGCGCGGGCCTGGCCTCCCGGCACGGTCACCCGCAACCCAGTGCCCTCGAGTCCCGCCGCCCGGCGGAAGAGCGGCTCGAGATGATCAGGATCGCTCAGGTCCGAGATATCGATGACCAGACCGCCGGCGTCGGCTGGCGGCACGGCCTGTGGCAGCCCGGCTCCGGCTTCTGGCGCGCTCAGCGCGGCGAGCCGCTCCTGAACCAGTGAGACGAGGCCCTGCTCATCGCGACTCAGTCCATCCGGCTGCCAGTCTCTGGCGAGGGTCAGAACTTCTCCCGTCCCGATCCGCGCTGCTTCGAGGACGAACTGCCGCCAACTCGTCTCCAGCGCACCACCCTGAGGGAACCGGCCCACCACCCGATCATCGATCTGCAGCTGCCCATCGTGCAGGGAGATGCGCAGGGTTCCTCCATCCTCGTATTCGAAGGTGAGGGAGCTGGCCTGCGAAGAAATCGAGACGATGTGATCCCGAACCACCCGAGGGGGTTCGTCGTGGAACAACTGGCGGAAGAATGTGATTGAGGCGGAGAACGTGTCGGTGAATCGGTCGTCAGGGTCGCACGCAGCATGAACCGGGCGGGCCAGGACCAGCGCCCACCCGAGACCCAGAATCAGCGCTCTCTTATGGAAGGGCACGAGCCACTCGCGGAGCGGGCAAGGCCAGGAGCCGGCGCATCGCGAAGAGACCGCCAGTATAAAGAGCGGTCGCTCCCGCGGTGAGCGCTGCTATCCGGCCCGGGCTCGCCGCGGAGCGAAGCTCCAGCACCCAGGGCTGCGCGAGGATGCGGGAGCCAACGCCCTGTGCTGCTGCCAGGGTCCATTGGGTCGCAACCGTAGTGGCCCAGGTACCCAGCGCGGCCAGAGTATCCTGGTGGGTAAGACTCCATGCCACGCTTGCACCCATCGATCCGACGACCAGACTGCCCAGTCCCGCCGCCAAGGCAACCGAACGCCGGCTGGCGAAGATCCGCGAGCGCCAACTCTTCGGGATCGCCACCTTGGCCATCACACGCTCTTCGAAACGCGCTCCAGGCTGGAAAAGCGGGAGCTGTTCCAGCCGATAAACCAGGGCGCGCTCAGCGTCCGCCAGTTGCCGGCATTCGGTGCAGGCCCAAAGGTGATTCCGTCCGTCCTGGTGCAACGCCCCGGCCAGCCACGCGTCGAGATCATCGGCGGTGAGGTGCTGTCCAACCGCAAGCGGTGCGACTCGCACCGAGGCCATCACGAGTTCGGAGAATCCCGCAGGCGGCTCCAGCGCCGGGAGGGCATTCAACTGCGCCACTACGTCCCGCAATTCATCCAAAGCAGAGCGGCATTCCTCGCACGTTTCGATGTGTGACGTCCGATCACTGGCGAGCCTGCCTTCCAGAAGCAGGTCCAGCTCATCGGGGCGCAAGTGCAAGGTGTGATCGGTCATAGACGCGTGGCTTTACGGCGAGGTGTGGACATGGGTTTCACTGTTTCAGATGTGCGAGAAGGTCTCTGAGTTCGTGTCGAGCACGATGGATATAGGTCTTCACAGTGCCGAGCGGCAGGTCGAGCGATTGGGCGATTTCTTCATACGCCAGACCCTCGACATGACGCAGCAGAATGCAGGCGCGATACTCCGGTCGGAGTTGCGCGATGGCACGCTCGATGGCGCTGCCCAGCTCACGAGCCTCGAGTTCTTCGAGAGGCGTTTCCCCCTTGTCTCCCACCTGGAGGGCCGTGGCCTCGATTTCTTCCGGTGTCGCAGCGTGCGGCGCCCCGTCGAGCGACAGGGTGTCCAGCTCGCGACGTCTCAGATGATCGATCGCGGCATTGTTCGCGATCTTGAAGATCCAGCTGGAGAATTTGTACTCCGGCCGGTACGATCCGATCGCGTTGAGCGCTTTGATGAAGGTTTCTTGAGACAGGTCTTCCGCGAGTTGCCGATCACGCACCATCCGAAGGACCAGCGAGAACACCGGGCGCTCGTATCTGCGGATCAACTCGCGGTAGGCGGCTTCGCGGCCGTCCCGGGCGAGGGCAACGACTTCCTGATCGGTGAGAGTGACGAGTTCCCGCGGCTCAGCCATGGGCCAGCCGTCGGCTTGCGGAGCCGGTTCGCCGGGGACTACATTGCGCGCCTATGTTAGCCACAGATAGTAAGTTACCCCTCCAGCCCGGCGCTGAGAAGCGGTCCTACGTCCGCGCGATGTTCACTGCCATCGCCCCCGCTACGACTTTCTCAATCACTTGCTCAGTCTCAACGTGGATACCACCTGGCGGCGACAAGCCGTGGCGAGGCTGGACTGGCGACGGGCACCCAAGGGCTTGTTCCTCGACTTGTGCGCGGGGACTCTGGACCTGGCGGCGGCCCTGGGCGGTCAACGGGGATTTGACGGCCGGGTGATCGGGGCGGACTTCGTCCTCCCCATGCTCCAGCTGGGTCGCGAGAAATCCGACCGGGTCCTGCCTCTCAACGCCGATGCCCTGGAGCTTCCATTCAATAGCGGGGTGTTTGACGGAGCGACCGTCGGGTTCGGGGTGCGCAACCTGGCAGATCTGGACCAGGGCCTGGCGGAGGCGGCGCGGGTGCTCAAGAAGGGTGCAAGGTTCGTGATCCTGGAATTCACGACCCCGCCGCGAGAACCGATGCGTTCCTTGTACTTCTTCTATTTCAGGCGAGTGCTTCCGCTGATCGGCCGGCTCATCTCACGACATCGCGACGCGTATACCTATCTGCCTGATTCGGTGCTCGCGTTTCCAGGACCGGATGAGCTGTCAGCCCGAATTGCGACGCAGGGATTCTGCGACGTGAACTACCGCCTCGTCCTGGGCGGCATCGCCGCGATTCACGTCGGAACCCGGAAATGAGCGGTCGATGGTCGATGGTCAATGGTCGATGGTCCCTTTCATCCGGAAAAGGAGCACACCTCGGTATCGGCGATGAAAGACCATCGACCATCGACTATTGACCATCGACTGCCGGGCGGGCGAGAGGGCCAGACCTTCAGCCGGCGAGTCCCTGCTGGTTCGCTACGCCAACCTGGTCAAACTGCCCCACACCCTCTTCGCGCTCCCCTTCGCCCTGCTCGGCGTTCTCGAAGCATCGTTTCAGCGTGGCGTCACCTGGCGGCAGGTAGGCCTCGTGGTCATTGCGTTCTCGGCGGCGCGCTGGGTGGCGATGGCCTTCAATCGGATCGTGGACCGGGAGTTCGACGCGCGAAATCCGCGGACTCAAAACCGGGAGCTTCCCGCGGGGCGCTGAGTGTTACTCAGGCCTGGGTCTCCGTCGTCATCGCTGCCGCGCTCTTCGTCGCTTCTGCAGCCGGTCTCAACCGTCTCTGTCTCTACCTGAGCCCGCTCGCACTCGGCTGGGTCATGCTGTACAGCCTGAGCAAGAGATTCACCTGGTGGCCACACCTGTGGCTGGGAATGAGTCTGGCAATTGCTCCGGTGGGAGGATATCTGGCGATCACCGGGGCCTGGAGCAGCCCCTGGTGGACCTTGATCGCGGTCAGTCTCGCGGTCGCCACCTGGGTCGCTGGGTTCGACATCTTCTACGCGTTGCCTGATCAGGCGTTCGACAAGGGTGAAGGACTCCGCAGCGCGGTCGTGCGACTCGGTGAAAAGCGCAGTATTCTCTTCGCGAAGCTCTTGCACGGGATCACCATTCCCGCCCTGGTGCTGTTCGGGCTGGGCGCGGGGTTCGGCGCCTGGTTCTACGTCGGCGTCGGTGCAGCGGCGCTGATTCTGGCTTACGAGCACCGGCTGGTGCGACCCGGCGATTTGTCGCGGCTCGATGCCGCCTTCTTCACCATGAACGGAATCATGAGTCTCACTGTTTTTGCATTCGCGTTGGTGGATCGACTGGTATGAACTCTGTGAGAGGAGAGCCATGAGCGGGTCGGAGAAGAAGAGAGAACAGGAGTCCATATTCTGGAGGCGGACGACTCCCAATCCGACGCAGAAGGGCAAGCGAGGAGCTAAGGAGTCGCTCCCCGGCGACCAGCTACCCCCGCCACCCCCGCCAAGCCACCCGGTGAGGAACCCTACGGCAAATCGCCGCGGACGCTGAGCTGTGCTGCCGATCGTCCTCGCGATCACCGGTGCCTCGGGGCGCCATACGCCGTGCGATTGCTGGAGCTTCTGGCGCGTCACCGACTGCCCGTCTGGCTGATCGTGACCAGTCATGGGTGGAGGCTGCTCAAGGCGGAGTGCGACATCAGCGACGAGGCGGGACTCCGCGCCGCTACCGGCGGAGACTGGTCAAGTGTGACGGTCTACCCCGACGACGATCGCGGCGCCAAACCGGCATCGGGCTCGGTCAAGACCGCCGGGATGGTCATCTGTCCCTGTTCGATGGGCACCGTGGCGGCTATCGCGGGCGGCACCAGCCGTTCACTGGTCGAGCGGGCCGCGGACGTGGTGCTCGAGGAACGGCGCAAGCTGATCCTGGTTCCGCGGGAGACTCCTCTCTCCCTGATTCATCTCCGCAACCTCGTCTCGGTCACCGAAGCCGGCGCCGTCGTAATCCCGCGGCACCCGGCTTCTATCACCGCCCGACTCAGATCGGCGAGCTGGTGGATTTTGTGGTGCAGCGGGTCATCGATCAGCTGGGAGTGGAGGTGGACGTTGGGAAGAGGTGGGGGGAGAGAATTGAAGATTGAAGATTTCAGATTGAAGATTTGGGTGATCAGAACCGATATTGACTGGCGGCCTGTTCAATCTGAAATCTCAGATCTTCAATCTGCAATCTCCTCATCATTCCCCATCCCAATGCGCCTCGGCATCATCTCCGACACTCACGGATTGCTCCGGCCCGAGGTCTTCGAGGTCTTCCGCGAGGTTGATCATATTCTTCACGCGGGGACATCGGTCCGGCGGCACTCCTTGATGAGCTCGAGGCGATTGCGCCGGTCACCGCGGTCTACGGCAACACTGACGAGATCCGAGCTTCGGAGCCGATTGCCGGACGTGGTCCAGGCCAGGATAGAAGGGCTCGACTTCGTGGTCACCCACGGAGATCAGTTCGGCTCTCCCACACCGGAATTGCTGTACGAGGCCTACCCCGAGGCCGAAGTGATCGTCTTCGGCCACACCCACAAGCCGCTCCTGGTAACACTCGATGTGGTCGTCACCGTGATGAACCCGGGAGGCGCCGGCCGGCGGCGGTTCAATCTCCCTCCGACTGTCGGCATCATGGAGCTCGAGGCCGGCCTCCCGCCGCGCGCGCGTCTCGTGCCCTTACTCGGCCTGGACGAAGACTGAAATCGGATGATCCCCGCGCTGCTGGTTCTGGGTCTCGTTCGCCGATACGCTCCGGGTGACCACCGCGAGTACCGCTCCGGTCTTCGACGGTCGCGCGACAGCAGGAGAGTGGGGAACCCCATCCTGCCTGATCCAGCGTCCGGGAGGCGTCGTACGTCTCTGGCTCGCTCGGTGGGAGGAAAGTGTGTACCTCGCTGCGGAAATCGAGGACTCGACCTATTACTGGGGGATGATCTCGTCATCAGCATGGACACCCAGGGCGACGCCTCGCCAGCTCCGGACCACGACGACTTCCAGTGGTATTTCCGCCGCATGATCGATAGCAGTGTCGTCTTCCGAGGGCAGAACGGAAAATGGCAGCCGCCGAGGGATGATCCGGATTGGCGACTGGGAAAGGATCGGGAAGGTGGCGGGTGGGAAGTTCGGACGGAGAATCGTCCGACCGGGTGGTCGCTCGAACTCAAGCTGGATCAGGCGTATTTCCGCGAAGCGAAGGCGGGAGACTTGCCTCGGAATGGCATTCCGAGTCTTCGACGACTCACCGCAGGGTTGGTACATCTGGCCTCAGGCGGCCGGTGCTGTTCAACCCACCATGCTCGAGCGGCGTCCTGACTGGTGGGCGCCGGTTCGACTCGAGGGCGGGCCCTGAGACTAGTTCGAGTCTCGCACCGGCCGTCGCTTCACTTCGATTTCTCTCGCAGTCGTCGCTTCCTCTCCGCTCTGTGTCACTACTCGGACCTCGAGCCGGTACTCACCCGGCTTCACATTTGCGATGTCGAGGGAGCGACGAACCTCGGAGTGGAGTGCCGGAGACCGGTTGCTCGTAACTCAATCGCAGTGCATCGCGCCTGCCTTGAGCGATCCGGACTTCGGTCCGAACCGGCTGCGTGGTCTCCAGGCCGTACGCCTCGAAATACAGCTCGACTGATCCGCGGGATCGAATGTCGCACTGGGGTTGAAGACCGCGGTGTCTCCCGGCGCCGAAACCCATTCCACTCCCTTCGACCGGGTCCCCAGGGCGATGCCGCTCAACGAGAGCGGAGATCCGGTCGACCGGCTCGACTCGAACGGAATCCCTCCGGCAGAATTCTCCCGGTCGAGTCGCTGGTCTCGACACCGACTCGGTACAGCCACGCGCCGGGCGGGAGTGCGAACTCCAGGCGACCCTGGGCTTCGAGACCGTCCTCCGTCCTCCGCACCTTGAGCACCGTGTCGCGATCGAAGGCCGGACCGGTAACACCCGAGGCATCGTAGAAGCCCACCCGAATCCTGACGGGCAACGCGAACCTGGTCCGCATCTAGCTGACTCGTCTTCCAGCGGAACGGCGATGACGAGGTGTACCAGCGGAGACCCGTCGAGTTCCCCAATCTCGCCACGGCGTCGGCCTCTGACGCGATGCTTCTCCGATAATGCCGCACGTTGGCATCGGTGACTGTCGCCACCTCGATGCTACCCTCCACGATCTCCTGCTCCCGGTCTGCCGCGCGAGCTCGGGCGTATTGGCCCCAGTTCAGGAACTTGGCGTAGACATCCAGGAGGTCGGCCCGAGAGGCCAGCAGCAGTTCGATCTGCGCATCGGACCCTGCGCCCAATTCGAAGATGCTCCTCACCAGGCGGTAGTCCTGAATATCCCCGCCGACCGTGCAGGCGCCGCCGCCCTTGAAGTGGAGCAGCAGGTCTCCTTCGCCGCGGCGATACACCCATGTCTCGTTAGGCATCATCCCGGCAAGAACGGGATGGATGATTTCGTCAGGCTCCCCTGGCGCAGGTGAGACCATGCCGCGGTCGTCGAAAGGCAGATGCGCTGTCCGGTAGATATCGTCGATGGAGCTCAATCGCCGATTGGTGAGCAATGCGAAATGTCGCTCGGCGTAGGTGCGACGGCGGAAGTGCTCCCGCAGGCGCTGGCCTTCGGTGCGGAGGTCCCGGCGGTCGCGCAGCGTCCAGAAGCGACGGAGGAATTCGGTGCGCGCTTCTCCGTTGGTCGAGTCGAAGGCTGCGAGTGTACTGTCGTCGGCCAGCAGCTCGAGGTCCGAACGGTAGGCCACAACGGCGGCCGAGTCGTCGGAGGAAGCGCCCTCGTAGTAGACCCGCACGGCGTTGCTGTCTCCGGCCAGGGCCGCGCTCCATGCCAGCTCGTGTAATGCCGCGCCGTTTCTTCTTCCCAGGTCGGCGTAGACCCGCAGCGCGGCGAGAGAAGAATCCGCGTCTCCCATCAGCCGCTCGTACCGGCCTCGCGCCAGCAGGATGACGGCGTCGTTCCCGGTATCTGTCGCTCCAGCGCGGCGGAGCGCAGGCAGTACCGTCGAGCGGATCAGGGTCGTGTCCTCGAGGACGGAGGCGACCTCGTTCAAGGCGCGCAGCGCGGGGAGGTACCCAGGATCGATCGCGAGTGCCTGGAGGTATTGCCGGGCCGCACCCTCGAGGGCGCTGAATCCCACTCGGGTTCCGAGATTGGCTCCTGTCTCGGCGCGCCAACGCCCCATCTCCTGGGAGGCGAGACCGCTCAGGTACCAGGCCGCGGGCCAATCGGGCTGCGATTTTGTCGCCTGGCGGGCGAGTCGTTGCGCGGCGCCGAGATTCCAGCCATCGCCGAGCTGACCCATCCTGATTCGGACGAGGCTGCGCCTGAGGAGGAGTCCTCCCCTCGAACGGTTCCCCCTGCGCCAGCCTCCAGCCAGCGGTCGAGGCGGCGGAGAGCGAGGGTATCACGAACCGAGGCAAGGGAATCCTGGAGGCGCTGGAGAGCTGCCCGCTCGGGTGCTTCCTGCGCCCCGAGCACGAAGGGGATGCCGGCAAGGGCCGTGAGGAGCAGCCGGCAACGCATTCACGCCACCCAGGAATTGAGGGGCGTGGTACGGCGGAACGCCTGCGGATGGCGACGGAACCACGACATCACGAGCAGGATCTCATCCAGGTGGCTTGAGGGCAGGGGACCAGCGGAGGGTGCCGGAGCTGACAACGCATCCTTCACCACCGCGCGGAAGGCTTCCTGCTCTATCGGTGTCGAGGGGAATGGATACGACGCGAGCACTACGCCCTGGCGGATCAGGTAGGCGCGATCGTCTCCCTTGAGTCCCGGATCGCGATAGACAAAGCTCAGCCCATCCACGGCGGTGCGTGCTCGCGCGATCGCCGCCAGCAGCCATTCCAGCCGCTCGAATCGCTCCCGCCACACTGTCGCGCGCTCGAACTCGCCGGCATCGGCCGCCTGCTGCATCTCGTTGATCACCCGGTCGAGCGGCTGGATGGTACGCCCCTCGAGGAAGGCGACGGCCGTGTCCACCCGACGGAGATATTCCCTCTCGGTCACGAAGCCGGCGCATGGACCGGTGCAGAAGCCGAAATCGTGACGCATGCAGGCGGCGCGCCTTTCCACGCCGAACAGATCGGTCTGCCCGGCGAAGACCATGGGCATGTTCGGCGCGCAGTCCCGGAGACCTAGAAGGTCATTAATGCCCCGGACGGCATCCCGTACCCGTTCCGCACTGATGAATGGGCCGTAGCACCGGGCGTTCTCATCCAGAGGACCTCCTGCCGACACCTTGGGCGCGGAACCTCCCTGGACACGGATGAACAGGGTCTTTCGCGTCCGGTTCATCCGCTGGTTGAACATCGGCCGGTGGCGAACGATCTGCCGCAGCTCGCCCAGATAGGCCGCGAACTCGCTCGGCACATAATCCCAGACTATGTCGGCGGCGGCGTTGAGAATGCGTGCGGCCTTCTCGTCAGGGTGGTCGGCCCGGAAATAGGAGAGCAGCCGAGTCCGGACCTGTTTCGCCTTGCCCACGTAGATCACTCGGCCCCGCGGGTCGAGCATGCGATAGACCCCGGGCCGATCCTCCGCCAATCGACGCACCCTGTTCCTTGAGCCGAACGAGGTCGGTGGTTGGAAGGGCGAGGGTGGGTGATCGGGTCATCGGGTGATCGGATGTAGGGTCGAGGGATTAGGGGTCAGCGGTTGTGGGTGTGGGTCGTGGGTGGTCAGGGCGTGGCGAGAAGAGCATTCCCCACTCCCTACACCCTACTACCTACTCCCTGCCTATTTCACCGCTGACATCGTATAGCAGAACACGGTAATCCGCGCATCAATCGTGTGAGTCCCCACCAATCGCGTCCCGCAGCGACGGCAGGGTTCACCTTCCCGGCCGTAGACCAGCAACTCGAGCTGGAAATTCCCGGGTTCACCGGTGCCGGTGCGATAGTCCCGAAACGTGTGTGCCCTCGGCCTCGATGGCGGCGCTCAGGATGCGCCGGAGCTCGACGAAGAGCCGGCCATATTCATCCTGTGCTTAACGACGACGCGGAGCGGGACGGATCAACGCCCGCTGCGAAGAGCGCCTCGTTTGCGTAGATGTTCCCCACACCCGCGATGAGCTTCTGGTCCATCAGCGCCTTCTTGATGGCCTGCCGGGTGCGTTTGAGCGACGCCTGAAATGCCCCGGCTGTGAAACCGGCTCCAGCGGCTCGGGCCCGATGGCGGCGTCGTATGCCGCCCATTGCTCGCTCGTTGAGGAGCAACAGGGTGCCGAGTCGCCGTACATCCTGGTAGACCAGTTCGCGACCGGAATCGAGCGGAGCCCGGAGAACGGCGTATTTCGCCTCCGTCCCGGCTCAATGGATCTCTTCGAACGGTGAGCGATCCGGTCATCCCGGGCTGGATCACCAGACGCCGCTCTCCGAGCGCGATGACGGCGTGCTTCGCTCGCCGGGTCACGCTGCGAATCGCGGCCCCCTTCAGGGCCGCGAGCAGTTTCGGCCGGGTGACTCCCGCAACACATCGACGTGGGACAGAGAGGCTCGCCGGATGGTCCGGCCAACCAGGTCAGGCCGAATATCCTGGACGATAGTTTCGACTTCGGGCAGTTCAGGCATTCTCTAATGTATAGTCGTCAGGAAGGGCATCCATGGGCACGCGGCAAACGGCCCGTCCAAATCTGAACTCGGCCGACCGGCTGATCGTGGCTGAAGCTGCCGACACCGCCTCGTGACAAGGGCTGGTAGCCGGTAGAGTGGTGTTCAGTCATATTCATTGCGGAGCTGGTCGGGGCACCGGCGGCTCCGTGCTCCCTGGAACGAACAGCGGCACCTTCATGAGCCGAACAACGGCCAGGCTATGCTCCCGAGGCCGACGCAGGGATCATCCCTCTTGCGCCCGGTCTCCTGTTGTTCGCGCCGGCCATCCTGCCTCCGGCAACGCCGCGAGCGCCCTGCTGCAGTACCCGGAAGTGGGCGCTGCCGTCCTGTTCCCACCCTACGCCGATCCTCACCGGTGCTTTCATCCTCTCCGCCCGGCGCGATTGGATCTGGTACATCCTCGTCGGTGCCATCGCGCACTTCATCACCCACTGGCCTCAGTGGAGCCTCACCTGGGTGGTGCTGGCCGACGTTGCCAATATCGCGCGTGCCCTCACCGCTGCCCTGCTGCTGCATTGGGCGTCCGGTGGCCCGCCCCGGCTGGAAAGCGTTCGGGCGCTGGGTCTCTTCGTGCTCGGCGCGGTGATGATCGCACCGGCGGTGGGGGCGACGCTCGGGGCGGCGGACGTGATGCTGCATGGAGGGGCCACGACGTTCTGGGTTCCCTGGCGCAGGCTGGTTCATGTCGAACGCGCTGCACCGGCCTGACCCTTCTGCCGGCGCTGGTGCTCACCATTGCCGGCGCCCCGAGTCTGTGGTCCCGCCGCATCGAGCGGAGACGGATCCTCGAGGCCATCCTGCTGACCGTGGCACTCGCCGTGACCTGCGCCGTGGCACTGCCGTGGCGCGGCCGTCACCCTGGCACGTCGCTCTGCCGCTGTACTCCCCGCTGCCGGTGTTGATCTGGGCCGCGCTGCGGTTCCGGCACCCGGCGGGGGCCAGCCTCGCACTTGACCTCCGTTGCGTTCGGGGCAATCTGGGCCGCCGATCGGGGTACCGGCCCTTTCACTGACGACAGCGACCGACGCCAACATTCTTCTGCTGCAGGTCTTTCTGCTGCTGACCACGCTTCCGGTGCTTTGCATCGCCGCGGTGAACAGCGGGCGCCACAAGGTCGTGCAGCTCTATCACGCGCTACTGGCATCCCTTCACGACCACGTCGCCATCCTCGACGCCCGCGGGATAGTGCTGGAGGTCAACGATTCCTGGCGGCGCTTCGCCGACAACGCCCTCGTCGAGCGGTTCCACCGGGTGGGCGTGGGAGACGATTACGTGGCGGCCTGTCGTTTCGCCGCCGAACGCGGGGGATGCGACGGCGATACGCACCTTGGCCGGTGTCCAGGGGGTGCTTCACCACGAAAGTCGCCGCTTTGAGATGGAGTACGATGACGAACAGGACGGCCACCGGGAGCGCTACGCCTTGAGCCTTGAAGCGCTGGCGCGACCGGACGGCGGCGTGGTCGTGACCCGGGCGAATGTGACGGCCCGCCGCCAGGCTCTGATGCAAATTGAGGAGCAGCGGCGTGAGCTCTCCCACCTCGCGCGCGTCGCGGTATTGGGTCAGCTCTCCGGCGCGCTGGCGCACGAGCTGAATCAACCGCTCACTTCGATCTCCAGTAACGCGGAGGCCGCCAGACGGCTCCTCAAGCGGCAGCCTCCCGACCTCGACGAACTCGACGCGATTCTGGGAGACATCGCCTCCGAGGACCAACGCGCCGCCCAGGTCATCCGACGCCTGCGGGCCCTGCTCAAGCGGGGCGACACTCACCTTCAGCCGATGGATATCCGGGAGCTCCTGTCCGAAGTGCTCGAGCTGGCTCACGCGGAGCTGATTACCCGGCAGGTCACCGCGACCGCCCTCGTGGCCCGGGATCTTCCGCCGGTGCTTGGTGACCGGGTGCAGCTCCAGCAGGTGTTGCTGAACCTGATCATCAATGCCTGCGAGGCGATGAACACCACGGCGGCGGCGGATCGGCGATTGACGCTGATCGCCAATGCCGATACCCGGAACAACATCCTGATCTCGATTCGGGACTGTGGAACCGGGATTCCCGTCGACCCTGCTGGAGCGTCTCTTCGAGCCGTTTGTCACTACCAAGCCCGAGGGGCTTGGGCTGGATCTGTCGATTTCCCGAACGATTGTCGCCGCGCACGGGGGCAGGCTCTGGGCCGAGAATAACGCCGATCGGGGCGCGACCATGTACTGCCTGCTCTCCTCCGGCCTCTTGAGGCGCGACGGCGACACCCCGACGCAGGCGCTTGCGCTGGAGTCATCGCCGGTCTCAGTCAATGCGCCCGCTCACCACTCCTTGCCATCCTGATGCCTCTCGAGGCTTCGAGATCCGGTCATCCGATCGCAGTCGCGATCGTCGAGGACGAGGCATCAGTTCGGGTGGGCCTGCGACGGCTCTGCGAGTCGCTGGGGCTGAAGGCGACGGTCTACGCTTCAGGCCCGGAGTTCATCGACTCGCTGGCCGTGGGAGGAGATCCTCCCGACTGCCTGCTGCTCGATGCGCACATGCCGCAGATGACCGGGCTGGAGCTGCACCAGCATCTGGTGGAAAGCGGGGTGCTGGTGCCAACCCTCATCTACACCGCCGACGATGCCCCCGAAGTCGAAGCGCGCTACAGAGCCTCCGGAGTGATCGGCTATCTGCATAAGCCGATCGCCGGCGACCAGCTCCTCGCGGCGATCGAACGAGCTGTCTCTGCCGCCCTTGGCAACCTGCCCGCCGAGGAGCCGCAGTAGCTACTCCTTGCCCTCGGCCTTGTTCCGCTGGGTCCCTGGGTCGCGATCCACACTACCGTGTCCCACGCGTTGTGAATCCCGATGAACACAAGCAGCAGCGTCGCGCCACCGATCAGGAAGAGTGCGCCGGTGGGGTGATTCTGCAGCTTCAGAGCAGCGCCGCAGATGGCCGCGTACGCTGTGAAGGGGAGCATGGTGTGCCAGATCCAGTCCTCCAGCACAGGCTGGTACTGGCCCCGAGCGCGCGCTCGCCGAATGATGACCACCATGTAGACGAGCCCTGCGGCCGCCGTGAGAACCAACGGGATATGGACCGCCTCGAGATCGGGCCAGGGCGCGCTCAGGATGGCCGAGACGAGCAGCGCGGAGCAGAAATGCACCACCGAGGGGTTCCGTAGGTCGCGATGTCGTGCATCGAGCCCGCCCGAGGCATATCAGCCACCAGCGCCATGACGACGAACTGGAGCCCGGTGAGCGCGGCCGCCGACGAGCCCAGAATGACGTAGAAGCTTTCCCACCCTGCCAGCGTGGATTCCGGCACGGAGACCTCTCTGGAGTTCTGGAGAGGTTGAAGGTGGCCGAAAAAGGGCGCCGGCAAGGGCGCCCCGCTCCGACAGTTTCAGAATGCCGTGTGCTACGGGTTGACCTGAATCTGCCCCACCATGTTCGGGTGGATCGTGCAGTGGTAGTTGTACGTGCCGGCCGTTGTGAAGTTGTGGGTGAACGTCGTCCCCTTGACCAGGTTGCCGCTGTCGAAGGTCGGATTCGCCACGCTCTCGGCGACCGTGATGGGTCACATTGTCGTCATTGCCGAATTCGACGCTGACCGAAGCCGCGCCGTTCAACGAAACCGTGAACGGGTTCGGGCTGAACGCGGTCGTTGTTCTTAGTCATGGCGCCGTGAACCATGATTACCTGAGCGCCGGTCGGAGTCGGAAAGTTGCTTCCACCTCCACCACCGCCGCCGTAACTTGTCGAACTACCACATGCCATGCCCGCCAGCCCCACGAGGGACAGTGAGAGGAGGGCCGAGATCCTGCGACTGCGCGATGAAGACATACATCCTCCGTAAGAATTCCCGCCTGTCAGAGCAGGCGACGCCGAAATAATGACACAGGAAGGTACGATTGAGGCAGGATCTGCGTCACACTCGGGGAGGGCATCGGCGTGTAGGAATTCCGCCTACAATGCAGGTGAGCGCGAAATAGCAACGATGAGGGACGACTAGGCGGGATCTGCGTCACACGCGGGAAGTCAGTCGCGCCGCCTCCCTCCAGCCGATGTCTCTGCGGAAGACTTTCCCATCGAACTGAATCGCTTCGGCCGCTTCTCTGCTCTTCGCCTGGGCCTCTTCGAAGCTCGAGGCGACGGCGGTCACATTCAGCACTCGACCTCCCGCCACTCGCAGAGTGCCGTCTTCATCACGCGCGCGTGCCGGCATGAAAAACGGTTACTTCCGAAGGAAGCGATTCGGGAATCGTGATTTCTGCTCCCTTCACTGGAACATCCGGGTAGCCGCGAGCGGCGAGGACCGTCGTGACGGCGAAGAGTCCAGGCTCGAGAGACAAGCGCAGTCGGCGCCTGCCCCCGCGCCACACTGGCCATGCACTCCGCGAGGCCGCCGGCGAGTAGAGGGAGAATGACCTGCGCCTCGGGGTCTCCGAACCGGCAATTGAACTCGACGACGCGAGGGCTGCCGTCGGGTCCGATCATCAGGCCGGCGTAGAGCACCCCGGAGAAAGGAGCCCCTTCACGGGCAAGCTGCTGAAGCGTCGGGAGGAGGACTTCATGCTGAACCCGCTCGAGGAGAGCGGGAGTGCCGATGGAGACCGGGCTGTAGGCACCCATGCCGCCGGTGTTGGGTCCGTCATCTCCCTCGCCCAACCGCTTGTGATCCTGCGCCGCTGGAAGCAGCTCGACTCCGTGTCCATCGGTGATCGCGAGCAGCGACAGTTCCTCGCCTTCCATGAACTCTTCGATGACGACGACCCGGCCGGCCAAGCCGAATCGACCTTCTCCCAGCATGGTGCGAACCGCGCTGCGCGCATCCGCGCGAGTCGCGCACACCACGGCACCCTTGCCACCCGCGAGACCCGAGGCTTTCACCACCAGCGGTTCGGCGTGACTGTCCACGTACTGAAGCGCCTCGTCCAGGCGATCGAACGACCGGCTCGCCGCGGTGGGGACGCCCGCCTTCTTCATCACTTCCTTCGCGAAGGCCTTCGATGCTTCGATAGCCGCCCCGGCAGCTCCGGGTCCGAACACCGAACGACCCTCGGCCCGCAGCCGGTCGGCGAGTCCCAGCGCCAGGGGCTGCTCGGGTCCTATGACGGTGAGATCGACGCCGTAGGCGTCCGCCGCATCGGCAAGGCGATCGATGTCGGTGGCGGAGATTTCGAGATTGGTGGCGATTTCCGCGGTGCCGGGATTCCCCGGCGCACAATAGATGTCGGCGGAGGGAAGGTCGTGACGAAGCGCCCAGCACAGCGCGTGTTCCCGTCCTCCACCTCCGACGACCAGTACTCTCATTTCTCCTGCGCTTTCCGGAAGGCCTCTCCCACCCGGTTCGCTGCCTTCTTGGCGGCGTCGACAACGTGATCCAGCGTCTCCCGGAGTCTCACGGGCATAGTGACTTCCCGCCTCGGCGAAGTCATCCCGGAGCGGCCGCGAGGCAGTCTCCGGCCCCCGCTTGGTGTACTCGCCCCGAAGAATCCGGTCGTACTCTCCGGTTGCCATCCACTGCTGCAGTTCGCCGGCGCGCACGGTGTGCATCGGATGGGTCAGTGCCAGGGTATTGAGGATCTTGTAGATCACATCGAGACCCTCGTTGCTCTGGGAGTATTCCTGCGCCTGGGCCATGAAAGCGTCGAGGTTGAGCTGACCCACCACGTTCGGCGGCCGCACTCCGCCCGACATTTTCATGAAGAGCCGCTGCGACGCGAGAGGATCCTGGCTCCCCAGCAGGCCGGCACGATCGCTCGAGAGCTCCGACTTCCGCATCCATTCCAGCAGGGCGAGGCGGATCGGGAGGAGCGCGATTCCCGCGAGAATGGGCAGTGCCGAGAAACTCACCAGCAGCAGGATCTCGGCAATGGTGCGATAGAGGGCATGGCCGCTCATCACGTGTCCCATCTCGTGCGCGATGAGCGCTCGCATCTCCTCGTCGTCGAGCATCTCCAGCGCGGCGGAGTGCAGGACGATGAAGGGATCGTCCACGCCGTACGCTCCGGCGTTGAAGATCGGAGTCTGGGTAACGAAAAGCTCGGGGACCTTGGGCCAGTCGAAGGTGGTGCACACCTCGACATGAGTGCTGTAGAGCGTGGGAAACTGAGCGGGGCCGGCCTTCACGGCGTTGGCCTGGAAGAGGAGGCGAATACCCCGCTCTCCGCCCAGGATCGCCACGATCTTGCGGACCGCTTCGTCGAAGCCGGGAATCGCCCGCATCGCCTGAAGGGCGGCGCGATCGGCAGGGTGCTCCCAGGAGACGGCGGCGATCTCGGGCAGGGTACGCCGCGGCCGGGTGCTTGGAACCGAGGTGCTCATAGACGGCTCGTCCGTGGTGAGGAGAGCGACCCTACGTCGTGAACTCTACTTCGTTTCATTCTGATACGGAACGACGGTTCTATCCCAGGGCCTGCTCCAGATCTGCCATCAGATCGTCGGCATCCTCGATCCCGCAGCTCAGGCGAATCAAGCTGTCGGTGAGGCCCATCGCCTGACGCATCGCCACCGGAACTGACGCGTGTGTCATTGACGCGGGATGGCCGATCAGGCTTTCCACTCCGCCCAGGGACTCGGCGAGCGCGAAGATTTTCGTGCGCTCGGCCATGCGCCGGGCCTTCTCCGGGTCGCCCAGGTCGATCGAGATCATCCCGCCGAAGCCGCTCATCTGCCGGCAGGCCAGGTCGTGCTGGGGATGAGACGGCAGGCCGGGGTAGTAAATCCTGGTGATGGCACGATGTTGGCTGAGCCACTGCGCTATCCGGCGCCCATTTTCGTCGTGACGGCGCATGCGGAGCGGCAGCGTCTTGATGCCGCGCAGCGCGAGCCAGCAATCCATGGGACCGGGAACCGCGCCGGCTCCGTTCTGAAGAAAGCCGATCCGCTCGGCGAGGTCGTCGCGAGACGTGATGACGACACCGCCCACCATGTCGCTGTGGCCGTTCAGGTACTTGGTCGTCGAATGAATGACGATGTCCGCGCCCGATGAGAGCGGCCGCTGGAAGAACGGTGTCGCGAAGGTATTGTCGACGGTGAGCAGCAGCCCGCGCGCCTGAGTGAGATCGCCCACCGCGGCGAGATCCGTGAGGTGCATCATCGGATTGGTGGGCGTCTCGCAGTAGATCATCCGGGTCGCGGGTGTTACGGCCCGCTCGATATTCCGGATATCGCGCGAATCCACGAACGTGAACGTGAGTCCCAGCCGGGCGTAGACCCGTTCCATCAGCCGGTGGGTTCCGCCGTAGACGTTCTCGCCGCAGACGACGTGGTCTCCGGCGGAAAGCAGCTTGAGCACCGTGTCGGTCGCGGCGAGACCGGAGCCGAACGCGAAGCCGTATTGCCCGCCCTCGAGGCTCGCGACATTGCGCTCCAGCGCCTCGCGGGTGGGGTTCTGGGTGCGGGCGTACTCGTAGCCCTTGTGGCGCCCCAGACCCTCTTGGACATAGGTACTGGTCTGGTAGATTGGTGTCATCACTGCCCCGGCCAGCGGATCTTCCTGCTGGCCGGCGTGCACTGCGCGGGTGGAGAAGCCCCGATCCAGATCGTTCGAGCGGATCCTGGTCATTGCTTAGGAGAAAGGGTGGCGGGAACCTAATGGCCCTGAACAAAGCGCGGCAAGGTGACGGAGAAACCGGTGGATCGATCGCCCGTTAGAGGGTTCCGGGGGGCATTTGCGGGAGTCACGCCCCGGAGCCCAGGGTGCTTGCACCGCGCGCGCTCGTGGCCGACGACGACCTCAAGGTGCGCAGCACCATGGTCCGCATGATTCAGAGCCTCGGCTTCACCTGCCTCGAAGCCGGGAACGGCGAGGAGGCTCTGGCTCTGCTCGAGAGCGAGGGTGAGGTCCCGCTGGTCATCTCCGACATCAACATGCCGGGGATGGACGGGCTGGGGCTGTTGGAGGGAGTCCTCGCGCGCTATCCCGATACGGCGGTCATCATGCTTTCCGGCGTCGCCGAGGTGAAGACGGCGGTGTCGTGCCTGGAGAAAGGGGCGCTCGATTACCTCCAGAAGCCGGCGATGCTGGAGGAGGTTCGGGCCCGGGTGCTCAAGGCTCTCGAGAAGCGTGAGCTGCTGCTCCAGCGGCGGTTCTACCAGAAGAATCTCGAGCGGCGGGTACGCAGCCAGGCCACCCGGATCAGCGAGCTGTTCCTCGAGGCGGTACAGACGCTGGCTCACGCTCTCGAAGCGAAGGATGCCTACACTCAGGGCCATTCTCGCCGCGTCAGCCGCTATGCCGTGAAGACCGCACTGCGTCTCGGCTATACGGGAGAAATGCTGGAGCACATTCGCCTGGGTGCGGAGCTGCACGACATCGGAAAAATCGGCACCCGCGAAGCGGTGCTCAACAAACCCGGTCCGCTCACTCCCGACGAATTCCAGCACATCACCGAGCACACCCTCCTCGGCGAGAAGATCCTGGCGCCGCTCGCGCGGGAAAAGGGCGTCGTGCTGCGGATCGTGCGCTCCCACCACGAGCGGATGGATGGCAAAGGATTCCCCGACGGGCTCAAGGGCGACCTCATCCCGATCGAGTCCCGCATCGTTGGAGTGGTGGACGCGTTCGACGCCATGACTACCAACCGGGCCTACCGGGCCTCGCGAAATCCTGCTGATGCTTACACCGAGCTCCGGACCTGCTCCGGCACCCAATTCGATCCTGCGGTTGTCGAGGCGTTCATTAACGCGTTTCCTGATCCGGCAGCGTTGCCCATAGACGTGTAGGTAGGCGGTAATCGCTCCGTCCGCCGTCGTTCGCCCTGTCCGCCTTCGACGCCTTGCCGCCCTACCGCTACCGCCCTCCCACCCACCTTTCCGCCCATGTCCGACACATTGATGATCAGCGTTTCCGGCATGCGTGGCATTGTCGGCAAGGACCTCACACCCGAACTCGTCGCGCGCCATGCCGCGGCCCTTGGGTGCCTGGGCCCGGCAGAACGGCAAGCCGGTCGTCGTCCTGGGGCGGGACGCGCGCACCAGCGGGCCGATGTACGCTCGAGCCGCGACCGCCGGCCTCATGTCGGTGGGCGTCGAGGTCATCGACGTCGGCGTAGTACCGACGCCCACCGTGCAGCTCGCGGTCGAGCATCACCACGCCGGGGCCGGGCTCATTCTCACCGCGAGTCACAACCCGATCGAGTGGAACGCCCTCAAGTTCGTCGGTCCCGACGGGATCTTCCTCGACGGCGCCGCCGGCATGCGGTCCGCGCCCTCGCCGAACAGGGGCCGGCTCGCACCGGATGGGAGGGAGTTGGCCCGTATCGCGAAGATCGTGATGCTATCAAGCGGCATCTCGAACAGGTCTTGGCGCTTCCGGGTCTGGATGTCGAAGCGATCCGGGCGAAGCAGTTCATCGTGGCGCTCGACTGTGTTCGCGGCGCTGGTGGAACCACGATTCCGCCAGCTGTTGGAACGGCTGGGGTGTCGCAGTCTCCGGAATCAATCTGGAGACCGACGGCAGCTTTCCCCGGGCGCCCGAGCCACTCCCTGAGAATCTGGGCGAGCTTTCGCGGCTGGTTCGCGAGAGCGGTGCCGTGATTGGTCTGGCGGTGGATCCCGATGTGGACCGACTGGCCCTGGTGGATGAAACGGGGCATCCGATCGGCGAAGACTACACCTTGGCGTTCGCGGTGCGCTCAGTCCTCGACGGCTCCGCCGAGCCGCCGAGGCCGCCGAGCCTCAGAGCCGCCCGTAGTCGTCGCCAACCTTTCCACCAGTCTTGTCGTCGAGGATGCCGCCCGGAGTGTGGCGCCCGTTTCGTCCGCGCCGCAGTGGGTGAGGCGAACGTCGCTCGCGCGATTCGGGATGAGGGGGCGGTAATCGGGGGTGAAGGCAACGGCGGTGTGATTCTGCCCGCCCTCCATATTGGTCGTGACGCACCGGTGGGTGTGGCGCTAATTTTGCACCTGCTCGCCCGATCCGGGCAGGCTGTTTCCCGGTTGGTCGCCGGGCAGCCGCAGTACCGGATAGTTAAGGCTAAGGGACAGCGGGGCAAGGACTTGGCTCCCGTGTACGCGAAGCTGACCGCGCGATTCAGTGATGCGGCGGCGGACACTCGCGATGGACTGCGGCTCGCGTGGAAGGACCGATGGGTACACATTCGGCCTTCGGGCACTGAGCCGATCGTGCGGTTCATCGCCGAAGCGCCAACCGCCGAAGCGAGCCGAACAACTGGTGTCGGCTTGCCGCGAACTCATGGTATAGCGAGGCTCCTCAGGATGTGTGGCATTGTGGGATATGTCGGCCCCCGCCAGGCTGCGGGCCTGTTGCTGGAGGGGCTGAGAAGGCTGGAGTACCGCGGGTACGACTCTTCAGGGATCGCGGTGGTGAACGGGGCCGGCCTCACGGTCATGAAGCAGGCCGGGAAACTCTCCGCACTCGAGAAGCAGCTCGAAGGAGCCATGCCGAAGGGAAGCCTCGGCATCGGCCACACTCGCTGGGCGACGCATGGTGCTCCGACCACGCCGAACGCGCATCCTCACACCGACCAGACCGGCCGCATCGCGCTGATCCACAACGGGATCATCGAGAACTCAGGCGCCATCCGCCGGGCGCTCGAGCAGCGCGGTCACACCTTCAAGTCCGAAACCGATACCGAAGTGCTCGCCCACCTGGTTGGGCGAGTGCTACAGCGGCAACATCGAAGAAGCGCGTAGCCGCAGGCGCTGCGAGAAGTCGACGGCGCCTACGGCATCGCGGTGATCTGCTCCGAAGAGCCCGACGTTCTGGTCGCCGCCCGGAAGGGATCTCCGCTCCTCGTCGGCGTGGGAGAGAACGAGTGGTTCGTCGCCTCCGATGCCTCCGCCATCCTGGCGCACACCCGCTCGGTCGTCTATCTCGATGACGGCGAGATGGTGGTGCTGAATCGCGAAGGGCTATCACGTGCGGGACCTGGCCGCGACCCGAATCGAGAAGACGGTCAACCAGATCGAGTGGGACCTCGCCACCATCGAGCGGGGCGGCTTCTCCCACTTCATGCTGAAGGAGATCTTCGAGCAGCCCGAGACCGTTCGGAACACGATGCGGGGTCACCTGCTCGAGGAAGAGGGCACGTCGCGGGTCTCGCGGTCTCAACCTCACCGACGACGACATCAAGCGGATCAACCGGATCGTCATCACCGCGCTGCGGCACCTCGTGGCACGCCGGCGCTGATCGGCGAGTACATGCTGGAGGAGCTGGCCCGCATCCCGGTCGAGGTGGAATACGCCTCCGAGTTCCGCTACCGGAATCCGGTGGTGGACGAGCGACACCCTGGTCATCGGGATCTCGCAGTCGGGTGAGACGGCGGACACGCTCGCCGCCATCCGCGAAGCCAAGCGGCGCGGCGCCCGGACCATCGGGTCGTGAACGTGGTGGGCTCGACCATCGCGCGCGAAGTGGACGGCGGCATCTACCTGCACGCCGGTCCCGAGGTGGGCGTCGCGAGCACCAAGGCGTTCACGCAGCCAGGTGATCGCGCTCTCGCTGATCACGCTGCGCTTCGCGCGGCTCCGCAACCTGAGCATCCTGCAGGGCCGGCAGATCATCCAGGCGCTGCGCGGCTCTGCCGGAGCAGGTGCAGCGATCCTGGATCGCGCGGACGAGGTCGAAGCGCTCGCCGAGCGGTTCTGGGCGCACCAACAACGCGCTCTACCTGGGACGCGGAGTCAATTTCCCGGTGGCGCTCGAGGGCGCCCTCAAGCTCAAGGAAATCTCCTACATCCACGCCGAGGGTATCCGGCGGCGGAGATGAAGCACGGGCCGATCGCGCTGATCGACGAGAACATGCCGGTGGTGTTCATCGCGCCGCGCGACGCGGTGCACGGCAAGATCATTTCGAACGTCGAGGAGGTGCAGGCTCGCGGCGGCCGGGTCATCGCCATCAAGAACGATGGGGACGACCAGATCAGCCGTCTGGCCGACCGCGACCTTCACCATCCCAGAGACGATCGACCTGCTGACGCCGATCCTCGACGATCGTCCCGCTGCAGCTCTTCTCGTACTACGTGGCGCGTGCGCGCGCGGCTGCAACGTGGACCAGCCTCGGAACCTCGCCAAGTCGGTGACGGTGGAGTAGCCGTCAGCAAGAAGCCGTAAGCCGTTAGCCTTAGGCCCTGAGCTACCACCCGAGCTCAGGGCACTGAGTTTTCGCTTACGGCCTACGGCTTACGGCTGCTCTCTGATCCTTCATCATCTTCAGCAACCCCGACTTCAGCGACTGCCATACCATCCCGAAGAAGCTGTCGCTGTTCTTGAGCTCGTACTTGATGGGAACCTGGGGCCGGTAGCTCTTCTCTCCCGGTTTGTTCGCGTTCCGTACCATCGCATTGGCGACTTTGCCCATCAGTTTTTCCTTGAGCCCCCGCTTCTGGCTCACCCGGTTCACTATTTCCAGGCTCAGGCTGTCGAAGGTCGAGGAGAAGCTGCCGGCAGACAATCCGTTCGCCACCTTGAAATTGAAAGCTGACGGAGTCCATCCGATCCGCTCTCTCGAGTTTCACTCCCGCTGCATAAGCAGCATCGAGTTGAGCTCCTGACCCTGGAACGTGCCAAGGCTCCCCGAGACGCTGGAGACGTGAGTGCCGGGGGTCTGGGGATCTCGATGTGGGCCTTGACGGCACCCTTGCCCATCAGCTTGGCGGTAGCGTCGATCACGCAGCGGCGGGGGCGGTCTCTCCGCCGTAGCCCTCCTTGTTGCCGACATTGGTCACCATGGCGTTGACGATCGGAGAAATAGAGCAGTGCCACCTCGGGACGACCCGGCGTTGATCTCGCCGTAGCGTATGGTGCCCTTTTCAGGAAGATGGTGTCAACTCGCACCGCCCAGTCCAGGTCGGCCAGGCGCTGGGACCACATCGTGCGCGGCTTCGGAGGGTTTTTCTCGGCCCGCCGGTCGGCAAGCACATCGAGGGTCATGCTTCCCACGCCAATCCGGCGAAGCTCGACCCGCTCACCCAAGACCGACCTGAGCAGCGTACCGTCGACCGTGAGCTGTCCCAGGCTGAGCCGGATCCGACTTCGCCGCTTGGTGGCTCGCGCGAGCCATTTCTGATCACTGGCACAGGGCCGAACGTCAGAGGTATCAGCTTGAGGCTGCCCCTCACGGCTGGAGCGTTTGAGTCCTTCCAGGAAAAAGGGCCGAGCTTCTCGGGTTCGACGGGGTGGATCGAGGCCCTTCGCACGGTAAGCACCGTATCCCTGGGATCGAGCCGCATCGCCAACCGTGTCCATCTGGACCGAATCGGCCTGTCCGGACACGTGAAGCGCCATTTGCAGGTCGAGGAGATCCCCTCGAAGACCCTTCTGCTTGAGACTGTCGAGCCCCAGACCTCGAAGCTTCAGATCAATGTTGCCGAGCGAGTCCTGGTGACATCCCTTGCCCCGTTTGGTAACCGACAGGACGCGCTGCCGTGATTGAGGGCGATGAGATCGATTGCGCCCTGGCGTATTTCATCGGGAAGCCAGGCAGCCACCGCATGGTAGAGCAGGGTATCCAGCTGCGACCGGGGCTGCCATCGGAAGCGTGTCTTCCTCGGTTACCGCGACGGCACGAGGTTCCTTCTCGAGCTTCTTGGGGTTTTCCGCTCAGCTCCTGAAGTTGACTCAGCACCGGGCGTGTCAGTGCGCACTCGGTCAAGCCGAAAACTCTGGTGCTTGATGATGTCGAGGAGGTCCAGCCCCATGAGGGCACACCCGCGGCGTTTCGGCCGTGAACCGCACGTATTTGGTGGAGTCGCGCGGTGGTCAGTACCGGATCCGGATGCCCTTGATGACCAGGTGGCGCTTAGCAAAGCTCAGGTCCAGGCGACTCGAAGCCCACGTTCAGTCCCGCCACGTCGGTTTCGTTGAGCATCGCGAGGCGGTCTTCTCGCGGAGATAGTCGTTGACCGTGGCGCGAAGCGCGGCCTCGAACTGTTGGGCAGTATCCACAAGGCGACTGAGATTGCCACCACGGAAGACGAGTAGTACCAACAGCCAAGTTTTGGCTTTACGGCTCATCGGATGCGGCTCCGGGCGGGGCGCACGCGCGCGCATCGACTCGCTTAACTACTTCTGTGACCGTCTTGATCCAGGCCGCTCCTCAGGGACCGCCAGATTCCGCCCCAGAAGGTCTCCCCCAGTTTGTATCGGTAGGAAATCGGTGCGGGGTCAGGCTCGCGCCCTTGTCGTCCGGCATGTTGCTGCTGCGCAGCATAAGCTGTTGAGCGAGAAGGTCTTCAGCTTCTCGTCAGCCTGCTTTCGGGGTGGTCGATCCACGATCTCAGAGCGCCAGGCTGTCGTAGACCAGAGTCATTTCTCCGAGTCGCTTTGCCGTTGGCTGCCCGAAAGCCGAAGGTCGCCTTGTGAGCTCGGCCGCTGGTTACCCTCACCCCCATGGCGGTGAGAAGAAACCGGTTCAACATCTCCGCACGGAGATCCGCCGCCTTGCCCTCGGCCCTCATGGCGAAATGATCCGGAACGATTGGGACCTCGAGCCGGGCTCGAGCGATCCTGACCCATGAACTGTCCCCATGGCCCAGCATCACGGCCGGAGTGGAAATCCCGGGTGCTATCAGGGATGGTTGCCCAGTCCCGTGATGGTGGCCGAAATGTTCGAGAACCACACCACCGCCGGCTCCGGGCGGTTGGCCTTAAGCTCGCCGTAGTGGATGCTAACCGTGCTCCAACTGTACGGTGTCGATCCCGAGGCGCCAGGAAGCCCTGAGCCAGGACCTGGGGCCACAACTGGCGTGGCCTTGGGTGCGGGTTGTGGTCCGGGTATCGACTATGGCATCGATTCGGAGCGGAATCGATCCCGACCCGCTGCACCACCGCCTGCCCCCGGGGCAATGCGGCCGCCTCGACTCCGCTGCCTTTCATGCCCTTCGGGGACACCCCGGACCCTGGTCCGCCGGCTGAGGGCCGTGGGCAAAGAACGCCGAGATCGGTCTTGAGCGGCTCGTAGGCGATGGTATCAAGCGAGAAGGTACGTCCGTGGTGCCCCGGCTTGAAGCCGCCGAGGTAAAGTGAGTGCCCGCTATCGGCGGGAAGGTGCGGAGCGAGGTGAACTCGACGGTGGTGTCGTTGGGATCCATCTGAAGGATCAGGCTGTCAATGCGGAGCGAGTCGCGCAGGCCGCTGGTGAGGTGAAAAGGCGAAGCGGCAGAGAGTCGAAGGCGATTCAGAACACTCGCCGCTCCAGTACTGTCCAGCTGAGTGCCTCGGATCCGGAGCGACCCAGGCTCGAGGTCGAATCGCGGAAGCCTTTCTCCACTTCTCGGGCCGTAGAAACGATCGTGGCGTCGTCCACCGCGATCAGCTCGATGCGGGCGTTGCGAAAGTCGTCCGCAGCCAGCTGGAGACCCAGGTTAAAGACCACGCTGTCGAGGGCCGGAATCTGGGCCGCAGTGAGTCGGGTACTACCTCATTTTCATCAGCCGCCGGAGGCAGGGATGGGCGGCGGCTTGGCGCCGCTATCGACCGATTCGCGAAGCCGACTCAGGACCGGACTGGAGAGCGCACGGCGTCGAGCCGGAGATGCCGGTGCCAGAATCACGTCTCCCAGGTCGACGCCCCGTCAGCGTGATTCGCGGTACCGTGGCAGCAATACATGG